>OFFT01000109.1_pt1 | contig 64082 bp, 59 predicted proteins | sample 1521581 | NCBI WGS metagenome assembly OFFT01 (sample SAMEA3504084, study PRJEB24116) | mouse gut metagenome | biome: mouse gut; feature: mouse-associated habitat; material: faeces | place: Denmark | collected 2011
GTAAGGTTCTTCGCGTTGCTTCGAATTAAACCACATGCTCCACCGCTTGTGCGGGTCCCCGTCAATTCCTTTGAGTTTCATTCTTGCGAACGTACTCCCCAGGTGGATTACTTAATGCGTTGGCTGCGGCACCGGGCAGTCTCTGCTCCCCGACACCTAGTAATCATCGTTTACGGCGTGGACTACCAGGGTATCTAATCCTGTTTGCTCCCCACGCTTTCGGGCCTCAACGTCAGTTGCAGTCCAGCAGGCCGCCTTCGCCACCGGTGTTCCTCCTGATATCTACGCATTTCACCGCTACACCAGGAATTCCGCCTGCCCCTCCTGCACTCCAGCCACGCAGTTCCAAGAGCAGTCCCGGGGTTGGGCCCCGGGCTTTCACTCCGGACTTGCCCCGCCGTCTACGCTCCCTTTACACCCAGTAAATCCGGATAACGCTTGCCCCCTACGTATTACCGCGGCTGCTGGCACGTAGTTAGCCGGGGCTTCTTCTTCAGGTACCGTCATTTTCTTCCCTGCTGACAGGGCTTTACGCGCCGAGGCGCTTCTTCACCCACGCGGCGTCGCTGCATCAGGGTTCCCCCCATTGTGCAATATCCCCCACTGCTGCCTCCCGTAGGAGTCTGGGCCGTGTCTCAGTCCCAGTGTGGCCGTCCGCCCTCTCAGGCCGGCTACTGATCGTCGCTTTGGTAGGCCGTTACCCTGCCAACTGGCTAATCAGACGCGGGCCCATCCTGTACCACCGGAGTTTTCAGGGAAAAGCCATGCGGCTTCCCCCGTTATGCGGTATTAGCACCTATTTCTAAGTGTTATCCCCCTGTACAGGCCAGGTTGCCCACGCGTTACTCACCCGTCCGCCACTCATGCACAGGTTTTCCGGCCGAAGCCTTCCTCCCCGTACACCCGTTCGACTTGCATGTGTTAGGCACGCCGCCAGCGTTCATCCTGAGCCAGGATCAAACTCTCATGTTTGTTCGTTTGCCTGCTGCAGTTCCCTCTGCTGGCTTTACTGTTCTTTTTGGGTCCATGGGTTTCTCCATGGATTGTTTGTTCTTTGAATTTCCTCTGAATTTTCCGCTCCGCTTTCCGCTTCCTTCCTGCTCTCCCTTTACAGGTCTTACAGGCTTCCCGCTTCTTCGGAGCTCTTGGAATTTTCAGGGCTGCATTGCTGTTCATTTGCCAAGGTTCAGTTTTGACGCCTTATCAATCTATGTTACCAGTCCGGCGATTACCGCCTTTTGATCTGATTGAAACGTCTTATTTGATTTGATCTCTTCTGTAAATAAGTAAAAGATCAAACGGAGAAGGAGGGATTTGAACCCTCGCGCCGCTATTAACGACCTGCACCCTTTCCAGGGGTGTCCCTTCAGCCATCTTGGGTACTTCTCCATGCATCGGATGTACGCTCTGCGTATCATCCTCATGTCAATAAAAGTTGACGCTGACATTTGCCGTATATTTACGGCAGTCTATTCTATTATTCTTTCATGGAGAAGGTATCTCCAGCGGAGAGGGTGGGATTCGAACCCACGCGCCCTTGCGGACAAACGGTTTTCAAGACCGCCTCGTTATGACCACTTCGATATCTCTCCAAAGAGTGTTAGCGAAGCCATTCTTTCGCTCCGTCTCCCAACGGCAAAAACTATAATATCAAAAAAGCCCTTCGCTGTCAACAACTTTTTTTAAGAAATATGCAAAAATTTGCGGTATCAAAATTCCGCCAGCAAACTTGCGTAAATCCCACCCATTCTGCGGAGCCCTTCCGCGATCAGACTGCCGTACAATACAGCCCCTTCATACCGCAGATGGGTATTGTCACAGGATGCCTCGGGATGTTCCCGGTAAGTCCCCTCCGGAAAAAACATATACCACTTTCTGCTCTCCTGCTCCCCTGCCCGGTTCAATTCATTCCTGCTCATGCCGAAAAGATCCACCAACGGCACCTGATTCCGTTCCGCTGCCTGCTTCATGCCAGCCACATAGTCCATATGCAGACTGGGCTCCAATATTCCTGCCGGATCGAACCTCCGCCTTTCCAGAGGAGTGATCAGCACCGGATGCGCCCCATGCTCCCGGGCTGCCCGGATAAAACGTTCCAGATTCTCTATAAAAGTGGAAAAGGGTTCCGTATACCTGGCGGGATCCTCCTGCTTCTCGTCATTGTGGCCAAACTGGATAAAGAGAAAATCCCCCTGGCCGATCCGGGCCTCTATGTCCCGCAGTCTGCCCTCCCGGATAAAACTTTTGGTGCTGCGGCCGTTTTTCGCATGGTTTTCCACCCGGCAGTTCTCTTTAAGAAAAAGACTGAATACCTGGCCGATGCCGGTCTGGGGGTAGGTGGTATAGTCATTGGTCTGCACGGTGGAATCCCCCGCCCAAAAGATTGTACACATATGCTCTTCCTCTTTTCATATCTTCATGACCTCTTATAAGGCCCTTTCCAGTCTATGCCCTATGCCATAAAACAGGGCAGCCTACGTCCATCTAACGACACCAAAGCCATGCCTTATGCATTTGCATTAGGTAAAAAGGGCTGGCGCATCAAAACCGCTATTTACAAAATATGGCATTGAAACCATGGAAGTTTCATCCTTATATTGTGTATAAGCAGCATTTTGCGCCAGCCCTTTTTAACACTTCCTTATTCCTTTACTGCGCCGATATTTACGCCCTTTACGAAATACTTCTGCAGGAAAGGATACAAAATCATAAAAGGAATGATAACCACGATGATCGCCGCATTCTTAACAGTGTTCTCGGTAGCGCCGCCAGTGGACTGAGGCAGGTCACTGCCCATGATAACGCTGCGCAGTTTCATCTGGAAGTTGTACCACTTGGAATCCGTGATATACAGTTTGTAATGTGTGTAGTCATTCCAGTAGGTCACGGCATACATAAGACCGATGGAAGCCAGCGCAGCCTTGGACATTGGCAGCACAATGCGGATGAAAGTCTGCATCGGTGAACAGCCGTCCAAAGTGGCAGACTCGAACAGACTCTGGGGAATTCCCTCAAAGAAGTTCCGCATCAGCACCAGATTATACACATTCAGTGCAGGGAACAGGATAACCACCAGCAAAGTGTTGGTCAGCTTCAGGGAACTCAGCACCAGGTAGGTGGGGATCATGCCGCCGTTGAATATCATAGTAAACAGCAGGAAATTGGCAAAAAATGTTCTTCCCGGCATCTCCCACTGAATCAGCACATAAGCGCCCAGAGTGGACAATGTCAGCGCCAGCATCGTGCCCAGAATCGTAGTGACAAAGGAGATCACCAGAGGACGGGACAGAGTGGGGTTACGAAATACCGAGACATAACCGGCCAGTCCGAATTTCTCGGGCCACATTTTCATACCATAGGCGGTCTTCAAGTCAAATGAGTCCACCAAAATCTTCCACATGGGAATAATGATAATCAATGCCAGCAGGATAAAGATCAGGCCATTGACAATCCGGAAAACCGGAAATTTCTTCTTTGTTTTCATATCCGTTTCCTCCTCCCTATACGATTCCGCGGCCTTCGCGCACCTTCTTGCTCCATTGATTGCAGACAAGCACCAGCACGCAGCCTACTAATGACTTAAACAGACCGATGGCCGTGGTATATCCGTAGTTGGGAATGGCGCCGCTGTTAAAAGTCTGGTAATAGATATAAGTCTCCAGAACGTTCGCCGTGCCCAGCACCGCATCATTCTGCAACACGAACGCGGACTCGAACAGGTTCATAACCTTCGCCAGGTTCAGGATAAACACAGTCAGGATGGTGTTAGCCAATGCGGGGAAGGTGATAAAACGCATCTTATTCCACCGCCCGGCGCCGTCAATGGACGCCGCTTCATATAACTCTGTATTTATGCCGGCCAGCGTAGCCATGAAAATAACGGTCTGCCAACCGGTTTCTTTCCAAATATTAATTATGTAATACGCAAATCGCCACCATTTGTCCGACCCGAGGAAATAGATCATACCGTTTGGTTCCAGCACGCCGATACTCACCAGGAAGGTGTTCACCAGACCATGGTTCGTGGGAGCCAGGATCAGGGAGAATATGGACGCCGTAACTACCCAGGACATAAAATGAGGCAAGTAGATGATGGTCTGCACCACCTTTTTAAAATGAAGATTCACAATCTCGTTCAGGAACAGGGACACTATTACGGCAAACAGCGTTGTCAATATGAGCTTGACCAGACTAATCACGATAGTGTTGGTAAAGGCCGACCAGAAATTGGCCATTTTAAACATTCTCTCAAAGTTTTTGAGTCCGACAAAGGTTGGATCTTTGATGCCGTTATAGTTGGTAAATCCCAGAAAGATACCAAACATAGGCAGATAACTAAATATGATGGCAAAAATAAGCACCGGCAAGAACATAAAGTAAAAGCCTCTGTACTTATAGATCTTGGCCCGAAGTTTCGCGCCGCTGACCTTTTGCTTAGGAACCGCTGTTTTCGTCTTTTTCATATCCGCTCTTCCTCTTTCCAAATATAATCACCCATACATTCATGAATATGCGGAGCCATGGATTGCTCCACAGCTCCACAATTCTTTTTTGCTAACCGTCCATATTGCCGGCTTACTGAGCGTTCAGGGAATCCACAATGCTCTTGGACCACTCTGCGCCGCCGTCAGCCTCATACTTTGCGTAAGCCTCTTCAATGGTCATCTCGCCCATGGTAACTTTGGCGATCAACTCGTTCTTCAGGGTGGTCAGGTCACCGTTGTACATGCTCATCTCATCGGTAGAAGGAACGATGAAAGCAGGCTTACAGTTGGAATTGAACAACTCCTGCGCCGCCAGAGCGGTCTCGGTTACGCTGTTCTCAGGTGCTTCCAGATCAACCAGAGCCAGCATGGGATCAATGTGAGCCTTGGTATAAGCGGTCTCCGGCTTCTCAGCGTTGGGCAGGAAGTGGAACTGGCCTTCCTCATAGGTCTTAGCCTTTTCGGTGTCAGCCCACAGGGTCTCGGCTGCTCTGGACCAGTGCTTGCCCTCTACGCCATAGGTGAACAGGAACTGTACATCGCCGCCGTCCTGCATTGCCTCAATGAAATACTTGAACACACCCTCAGGATTCGCACAGGTAGAAGTGATGCACCATGCGGGGGTGATACGGTCTACATAAGCGCCAACCTCAGCAATGGGAGGCAGGGCAACCAGATCGCCGGGCAGCTCGTTAGCTTCCAGATTGGTCTTCAGGTTGTTGGCCCATGTGCCGGCCCAGTAGGTGAACACGCCGAACTCATCACTGTAGAACTTGTTGCGGCAGTCGCCGGTACCATTGGTCAAAGTGGTGGGGTCAATATAACCCTTGGCATAAGCGTCAGACAGTCTGCCCAGCGCCGCCTTCATGGCGTCGGTCTCAAAGCCGTCGATCCAGTTGCCGCTGGCATCCTGCATAAAGGAAGGATAAGCGTCCTGATAGAACTCGGCCAGGTAGTTGGTGTAAGGCGCCTCGTTGCCGATGAAGCCTGCCGCCGCCACGGCGAAGGTATTGCCGTTTACGCCGTCACCATCGGGATCGCCGTTGGTGAACGCATCCAGCATGGCCACATACTCTTCATAATTGGTGGGAACGGAAGTGATACCGCAGTTGTCCAGCCATGCCTGCTTTACATAGGTAACGCAACCGTTGCCGTGGGTCGCGGGCATACCGTACAGGGAGCCGTTGATTCTCAGGCTGTCCACAACGGTATCGCTGCCGGCCTTGGCGTCATGACGGGTCTTCAGGTCAGAAGAAGCATATGCGTCGGTCATATCCCACAGTGCGCCCTCGGAAGCATATCCGGTGTAGTAAGTGGATGACAGAATGATAACATCCGGCCAATCCCTGCCTGCGAAAGTCTGGCCTACCACATCGTAATAAGCGTCATGGTCGGGCTGAATCACTTCTACTTCGATACCGGTCAACTCGGTGTACTTCTTCCAGAAATCATCACCGTAGTTCTCCTGGGTGGGAACGGTACCGTCGATCATAACCTTGATCTTGTCAGGCTTCGCCACTTCGTCGACGGGCGCTTCAGGCTCGGTGCTGTCGGAAGCGGGGGTAGACTCCTCGCCGCCTGCGGCCGGAGTTGTGGACTCCACGCCGGACTGAGGCGTGCTGCTCTCGTTCTGATTGCCGGCGTCATTTCCGCAAGCCGCCATGGACATCACCATGCTGCCTGCCAGAAGAGACGCTACAAACTTACTTGCTTTTTTCATAGTAATACATCCTCCTCCTAAAAATGTAAGTGTTTACAGGTTTTGACCTGTTCTGCCGTCCGATTTATCTCTGACGGTAGGTATATAGTAACACATGTTGGGCACATTAACAAGTAAATTTTCTAAAAACATTGATTTTTTGCTTTATTTTGTTAGTTTTGCTGTTTTTTTATGCTGTATTATGTGCATTATTCACCCATTAGGTTACGTAAGCGCTTTCATTTTGGGATATATGGAAGTCGACAGCAAGCATATTTGGAACTTTCTATTTGCTTCCCTTTTCTTCCGATTGAGTTGGGGAATTCTATTTGATCCACAAAATACCTGATGTTTTCACATTTTTTCACTGTTTATCATTGACTATATTTGTTTGCTATTATTTACCGTTATTTTCTGATTTTTGCTTTGTAAGCGATTTTACCTTTCTTTCAGAGAAAATTCTCTCATTTTATGTAATCGCTTTCAATTTGTTTCAGAAAACTTTCATCCAGCATGGAAGAGTCACAAAACATGTTATTGCGGCCCAGGCTTGAAAAGGCATCGCTTCTCATGCTACAATGGGAAAAACAAACGAATATAAAGACCCAAAGAAAGGTATGGTGAACGATATGCCTAATGTGAGCCCCTGCCCGCCTCCCGGAGAGGAGATATCTTCGGATGTCCTGCTCCGATTGTTGAACCGGCTGCAGCAGACTCATATCCCTCTGCACAGCCTCCACATCCTGCTGCATGACAGGCCCCAGCTGGAAGCCTACTACGCCCCTTGCCAAAAAGGACAGCTTCACCGCATGTTTTCAGTCAGCAAAAATCTGACGGCCCTGGCCGTGCTGAAACTCTGCGAGACAGACGCGTTGTCTCTGGACGATCCCATCTGCCGGTATTTCCCGGAATACACAAATGAAAGTACCCATCCCTGGATCCGGCAGACCACTCTGCGGCATATGCTGATGATGCGAAGCTGCCACGCTTCCACCACCTATAAATTTGACATGACCAGAGACTGGGTGGAGAGTTTTTTCACTGTGGTTCCCACCCACAGGCCGGGTACGGTGTTCCATTATGACACCAGCGCCTCCCACACCCTCTGCGCCCTGGTGGAAAAATGCACCGGACAGCCTCTGCTGGATTATCTGAGGGAGGTGATGCTGGAGGAAATGGGATGGAGCAGGGAATCCTACATGCTTACCGATCCTTTCGGCCACTCCCTGGGCGGCAGCGGCCTCATGGCCACGGCTGAAGATCTGGTGCTGCTGGGCAGATTTCTGATGCAGGAGGGCTGCTGGAACGGCAGACAGCTGCTGCGCAGGGATCTGATTGCCCAGGCCCTGGCCTGGCACAGTGCCACCGCCGTCACCGGCCCCATCACCGGGGAATGTCAGGGCTATGGCTATTCTTTCTGGCAGGGGGAATATGACGCCCGAATCTGCTATGGTATGGGAGGACAGCTGATCCTCTGCTATCCCGCTCATGGACTGTTGGTGGTGACCACCGCGGACACCCAGGGAATGAACGGCGGCAACCAGCTGCTCTATGATGCCCTGCATCAAATCCTGCTGCCCGAACTGAAGCGCCCCTCGCCCCCTGCCGCCGAAAGCAAAATTGCCCTGCAGCAGGCAGTCGCCAACTTATGTCTGGAACCTTTGTCCGGCGTCTATGCCCGGGCTTGTGCCCCTGGCCTGCGGGATGCCCGGCCCTCTTCCGAAGGCATCCCCCGGCCCATGTCTTTTCTGGATCCCTGCACGGACGGTTTACGGATTCGGGGAAAGGTCTATCAGATCCGGGGGAGCGAAGCCTTTTCTCAGGTTTCTCTGGATTTGTCTCCGGATACCGGCGTGCTGCACTATACTCTGAAGGGAATCCCCTGCCGTCTGTCCTTCGGACTTCACAAGGTAATTCCGGACCGCTTTCCGATCTGCGGTATGTTCTGCGCCTCCAGCGGCATGTGGCTGGAGGAACGCAGCTTCTATATCCGCACCCATCTGCTGGACACCAGTGTGGGCAGCATTCATTTTCAATTCTATTTTGGGGAAGAAGATGTGACAATCTATATGAAGAAACAGGAGGAATCCCTGTTTGGAGAGTACAGCGGACATCTGTATGGAACATTTGCCTGAAAAAGGAGAATCCCGATCCCGGGGCGGCTGAAATTCATCCGCCCCTGAGCAGAACCTCCGCAATCCCCATATCCTCCGGCGTAGTCACTTTGATATTGCCATAGGAGGACGGCACCAGCTTCACCCGGCGGCGGAGCATGGTTTCCACCACCATGGCATCATCCGTGATCTGTATGCCCTGCTGCCGCAGCAGAGGAAGCTGCGCCATGAGTCTGCGATAAGCCTCGCAGATCAGAGGTGTTTCAAACACCTGGGGCGTCTGCACCATCCAGACGCTGTCCCGATTGGGGGTCTGGGCGGCATAGCCCTCTCCGTCCGCCAGCTTTACCGTATCCTTGGAAGGCACCGCTGCCACACAGGCGCTGTAGGCATAGGCCGCGGCATAGGTATCCTCCAACAGTTTTTCCGTGAGAAAAGGCCTGGCCCCGTCATGGATAAACACATAGCCGTCCTGATTGGGCATACGCATTTCCCCGTTCTCCAACGCAGCCAGAGCATGGGCCACGGACTCGTAGCGCTCCCCGCCCCCCGCCGTAATCACTTCCACCTTGGAAAAGCCGTACTTTTCTACGATCTCACGCCGCATATAGGGAATATCGGCAGCCCCCGTCACCAGGATACAATCGTCCAGGATAGCCGAGCGCTGTACCGCTTCCAGGGCATGACAGATCAGGGGCCTGCCTCCCAGTTCCAGGAACTGCTTGGGCACGCTGCTGCCCATTCTGCTGCCGCTGCCCGCCGCCAGCACCACTGCGGTGCATCTCTTTTTCCTCATAAAGCACCTCCTCCTCGAAACAGAAGTCCGACATTCTTTCCCAAAAAGAAAGCCGGCCTAAGCCGGACTCCCTTCTTTAAAGCGGACTGTCGCCCGGCTCCGGGCAGCAGACATGTGTCCTGTCCCCCAATTTCAGGTTAGGCACCGCATTCAGGTCCAGGCCGCTGCGCACGCCCTTTCGGTACTCATAATATCCGGCCACGCCGATCATGGCCGCATTATCCGTACAGTATATGGGACTGGGATGGTAGAATCGGATTCCGTTTTCCGAACAGGCCCGGGCCATGGCTTCCCGCAGGGAAGAATTGGAGGCCACGCCCCCTGCGATGGCAAACCGGTCATAGCCGTATTCCCGCACCGCATGCATGGAATGCTCCACCAGCACCTCGATCACCGCCTTTTGGAAGGAGGCGGCCACATCCGCCTGACAGATTTCCTCTCCCTTCATCCGGCAGCCGTTCAGATAATTCAGCACTGCCGACTTGAGACCGCTGAAGCTGAAGTCGTAGGCATTGTCCGCCAGCTTCGCCCGGGGAAAACAGATGGCGTCCGGATTGCCCTCCCGGGAAAGTCTGTCGATCTTGGGCCCGCCGGGGTAACCCAGGCCGATGGCCCGGGCCACCTTGTCAAAAGCCTCCCCCGCCGCGTCATCCCGGGTCTGTCCGATTACCTCATATGCACCGTACTCTTTCACCACCGTCAGATGGGAGTGTCCGCCGGATACCACCAGGCACACATAAGGGGGCTCCAGATCCGGGTGTTCGATATAGTTGGCGCTGATATGCCCCTCAATATGATGCACGCCCACCAGGGGAATCCCCGCGGCAAAGCTCACAGCCTTGGCCGCCGACAGGCCCACCAGCAGAGCCCCCACCAGGCCGGGCCCATAGGTCACAGCCACGGCGTCCATCTCACCGAGTTCCTTCCCCGCCTCCTCCAGCGCTGCCTCTATAACCTGGTTGATTTTCTCAATATGCTTACGGGAGGCTATCTCCGGCACCACGCCCCCATACAAAGTATGAAGTGCTATCTGTGTGAAAATCACATTGGATAACACTTCCCTGCCGTTTTTCACCACCGAGGCCGCCGTCTCGTCGCAGGAGGTCTCGATGGCTAATATGTAGATGTCCTTTTCCTCTGACATTCCGCTCAATCCTCTCCCTCCGGCTGTTTGCCCCCGTCCAGGTTCTCCGCCAGGTCCCAACCGTAGATTTTCCAGTGGCCGTCTCCGTCCCTGCGCAGCAGATACACCTGCACGGTGGAGGAACTTTTCCGTCCCTGCAGGATATTATAGCCGCATCGGATCTTGGCAAACCTGAACCCGTCCTGAGTAAACTCATCCACATCCGTGCTGGCGGCCAGAGAGATATTGGAAATCTTGCGGTTGTTGTTCTTAAAGTCCTGTATCTCCGCCTCCAGATTGAAGATATAGGTATCCCACTCATTATGGTCCAGCAGTTCCTGATCATACAGTCCCCTGGCCTTTCGGGCCAGTTCCTGCAGTTCCTCCTGGCTGCATCCCTCATTATAGAAGCACTTGACAATATCGTTGTAATACCGGATTACCTCTTTGGGAGTGGGCGGATAATTGTTCTCCAGGTCCCGCAAAAGCACATTTTCCACCGTGGTGGGAGTATTCTCCTGGGCCGAACGGTTCGAACGGTTCACCAGATAGCAGTAGTAGCCTACCACCGCCACGATCAGCACCATCACGATGATGGCGGTCTGGGTTGTAAATTTCACTTTTTTCTTTTTCATGCGCCGCTCCTACTCCTCGAAATTCAGTTCCACGCTTCTGCCGTCTTTGGCAGCCACGGAGCCGGGGAAAATCTTCCGCACCTCGTGCATATATTCCTCCGGACGGTTCAGGGATGGGCTATAATGGGTCAGCCACAACTCGGGAACCTGGGCCTCCCTGGCCATGCGTGCCGCTTCGTACATGGTCATATGCTTGTTTTCCCTGGCCTTGGCCTGCTTTTCCGGCTCTCCGTACATGCCCTCGCAGATAAAAAGATCCGCTCCTCTGGCATGAGCCACAATACCCTCAGTGGGCCTGGTGTCGGTGCAATAAGTGACTTTCAAGCCCTTTCTGGGGGGGCCCAGCACCATATCAGGCGTGTAAACCCGGCCATCCACTTCCTGGGTCTCCCCCTTTTGCAGACGGCTCCAGCATTTCTGAGGAATATCCAGTTCCCGGGCCTTCTCCAGCATAAATTTGCCGATGCGTTCAACCACCAGGCTATATCCATAGCATAGCACATTATGATTCACCTTGAAAGCCTCAATTTGAAAACCTTCAAAAGAAAATATCTGCTCCGGCTCCGTTATCTCCGCATATCTGATTTCAAAGGGCAGTTCCGGGGCAATGCAGCGCAGCGCGCTCACAATCCTCTGCAGCCCCCTGGGACCGATGAGCAGCAGAGGCTCCGTCCGTTCCGCATTGCCCATGGTCAGCAGCATGCCCGGCAGGCCGCTGATATGGTCCGCATGATAATGGGTAAAGCAGATAATATCTATGGGCTTGGGACTCCAGCCCTTCTCCTTCAGCGCCACCTGGGTACCCTCTCCGCAGTCGATGAGAATACTTTTCCCATTGTAACGCATCATCAGGGAGGTGAGCCACCGATATGGCAAGGGCATCATTCCTCCCGTCCCCAACAAACACACATCCAGCATCGCTGCCTCCTGTCCGCATTGGCAGGATGGCGCAGGCGCAGCCCATGAACCGTCGCGTACACCACCGCATCGGTTCATGGGCTGCGCCAAAGAGGCAGAGACGCCGATATGACCCACAGGGTTACACCAGTTCGCTCTCCTCGCTCTCCTCCACCGGAATCCGGAAATCGCGCGTCAGAGCGTCATAGCAATGCTCGCACAGATCCCAGCGGTGGCGCAGGCCATCCTTATTGCTGAAATAGCCGAAAACCACGTCCGCGGAAAAATATCCCTCCCGAACCATGTCCTCCTGCTGCTGTAATTCTTTTCCACATTGATTGCAAAAAATTTTGTCGTCCCTCTTCATTCTTCATCCTCCATCCGTCTGTTCCCGGCACGGTCCGTCTGTTTTTCATTCCCGAAAAAACACGCCCGGCTCAATGTCTTGGCAACACGCCGCAGACTGCGGCTCTGTATCACCCGGAGCGTCCGGCTGATCCACTTGCGTACATTGTAACATGGATTATGTCGAATAAACGAGGAAATTGATGGATTTCGTTTATCCCTTTTTATCCCGTTTCCACAGGATCAGGGCGTCCTCCACAGGTTTCTCATAAAAGCGGGGCCGTATCCCCTCGGAGACAAATCCCGCTTTTTCATAAAGATGAATGGCAGGAGCATTGCTCACCCGCACCTCCAGGGTAAAAGCCTCCACCCCCATGGCATATCCCCGCCGCAAGGTTTCCTCCAGCATGGCCGTGGCAATCCCCCGGTTGCGGTAGGCCTCGTCCACCACCACATTGTCGATCTCCCCGTCCCCGGACACATTGGTGACGCCGCAGCTTCCCACCACCCGGCCGTCCACCTCCGCCACCAGATACAGGCTGTTGCGGTCCCGGATCAGTCCAGCAAAATCTTCCGCCGACCAGGGCATGGAAAAGGCTTTGGCTTCTATAATACTGAGGGGCTCCACATCCTCCGGCCTAAGTTCCCGTATGACCATCTGCCTCTTCCCTTTCTCTCTCCGCCTGGCTTTTGCGCAGATATATGGGCTGGTGATCCGAAGCCCCCACCAACCTTCCCCGGGCGGCATACACCGCCCCCAGAGCGGCCACGCTGCCCGCCCGCTGGCGGTTTTGATGCGCGGGAGCCAGGCTGTAGGGCAGCCGGATCCCCTCTCGAATCTGTTCCAGATACACCGGCACGCCGTCCCCCAGAAAAACCACTTCCCTGCCCAGGCGATTGCATTTCTCCACCATCTCGGACACTTCCACCGCACATTGCTCCGTCAGCACACGCAGTTCATATCCGGGACAGCCCGGGACATCGCCCGAACCTTTATTTTCCTGATACACAAATTCGTACAAGCCCGTATAGACCTGATTCCTGCGGGCATCCATCATAGGACAAACCAGCTTATCCGTGCCCCACAGATTATAGGCCAGCCCCTCCAGGGTGGGCACTTCCACCAACGGCTTTCCCAGCGCCAGCCCCAGCCCCTTGGCTGTGGCCGAGCCGATCCGAAGCCCGGTAAAAGAACCCGGCCCGGCGGCAATGGCAATGGCGTCCACCGAATCCAGTTCCAGCCCGAGCATGCCCCGTATCTGCTCCAACATGGGCAGCAATGTCTGGGAATGGGTCTTTTTGTCATTGGTGGTAAACTCCGCCCGCAGCACATCGTCCTCCACCAGAGCCACACTCGCCACCAGGCCGGAAGTATCGATCCCCAATATTTTCATGGACAATTCACTTCTTTCTTCTCTATTTTACGATAATCAAAACCTTTTTCCAAGTCCTTTTTAATGGTAATCCGCACATAGTGCCGGGGCAGAATCTCCTCGATCAGATCCGCCCACTCCACCAGACAGACGCCGTCACCGTAGAAGCAGTCCTCGTAACCGATCTCTTCCATCTCCTCCACATCGCCGATGCGGTAGACGTCAAAATGATAAAAGGGCAGACGCCCTTCCTCATACACCTGCATAATGGTAAAAGTGGGACTGTTCACCGGCCCGGCAATTCCAAGTCCTGCCGCAACCCCCTGGGTGAAAACGGTCTTGCCCACCCCCAGGTCGCCGATCAAGGTGTAGACCTGGCCCGCCGCAGCCTCCCGTCCCAGCTGCTCTCCTACGGAATAAGTCTCTTCCGGGCTGTAGGTTTCCCATACCCGGCTCTGTTCTGTGTCCGTCATGTATCCTCCATCTGTCCCCCGGCGAAATACTTTCTTTCTGTCGGCGGACGTGCGCTCTGCTTATCCCCGGATTCTGACTTTTTTGGGGTCCATATGGGTACTGATCATCGCGATCACTTCCGCACGCTGTTCCCCCAGATCCCGGTTGGGAAATATGGCCGCACTGACCTTTGTGGTGTAGACCACCACACTCCTTCCCGTGGCCGTGGCTTTGTACAGATCCGCCCAGGCCTGCCGCTCTGTGGTCTCCCCCTGGGAAACGGAGATGCCTTCCTCATCCAGCACATAATGAAGGGCTTTCTGGAAGGAAGGGTTGGTCAGCGCCAGTTGTTTGCTCTTCAGATACAGGCTCACCGGCAGATACAGCAGCAGAATCACACCGCAGATCAGGAAAATCCACTGTCGGGGATCCAGACCGAAAATCACGATCATCAAAGCCCCAAAGCAGCTGCCGATCAGTCCCGAGGCGCTGCCATAGGCATGGGCCATCATATAATTGTACAAATCCCCTGCCTCTATTTTTACGTCAAATTCTATCATACACTCCGATTCCCTTTCCGTTCAACTATCATAGATTATAGCAGAAGCCGCCTAAAATGCAAGCGTTTTTCCTCGGTATGCATATAACAGTCACGAAAGAAAAGTACAAAAAAAGGACTTGCCAAATGAAATCGGCAGCGCTATACTAAGGTGCATAAGGTGAGTCTTCGGGGTTGGGTGCAATTCCCTACTGGCGGTGAAGTATGGCTACATACCAGTCCGCGACCCGCGATGGTAACATTGCGGCTGAACCGGTGCAAATCCGGTACCAACAGTACAGTCTGGATGGAAGAAGAACATGAAAACAGGTTGGCAGCATGCTGACGGCGTATATTCTGCCTTATTTCCGAGAGGAATAAGATTGAATATGCGTGTATGTGTCATGGAAATCGACCCCGGCTTTGCAGGATTTTCCGCATAGCCGGGGCTTTTTGCGCGAAGTGCTTTCCTTACATACTACATACACAGCCTTGCACCCAGGGGGGGTTCCCCGGTCTTCTCCTTCGGAAACCGAACGCCACATCCCCGGCTGGAACAGCCCCTGGGCAGGCCCAGCCGCGCACAGCGGCAGAAAGTGAGGAAAAATGAACGGATTTTTCAAAAGCGTAGCGGAAAACGCCCTGTTTGCGGCAGAGTTTCTCCTGATCATCGTAGCCATATTCCTGGCGGCGCTGGCCCTGGAGAAACTGGCCGACAAGAAAGCGGGACATAAGGAACGGGGATTTTCCACCCGTAAGATGGCTGTAGTGGGCATGTTCTCCGCCATAGCCATGATCCTGCACCTGCTGGACTTCCCCCTGCCCTTCGCCCCCAACTTCTATAAACTGGACTTCAGCGAATTACCGGTGCTCATCGGGGCTTTCGCCTATGGGCCGGTGGTGGGAGTGGCCATCGAAGCCATCAAGATTCTGCTGAAACTCTTTATCAAGGGTACCAGCACTGCCTTTGTGGGGGATCTGGCCAATTTTGTCATCGGCTGCAGCTTTATCCTGCCGGCCTCCGCAATTTATTATTTTAAAAAGAATAAAAAAAGTGCCGTGCTGAGCTGCATCACGGGCACTCTGATTCTGACCCTGTTCGGCACGGCCTTCAACGCCGTCTACCTGCTGCCGGCTTTTTCCAAACTCTTTGGGCTGCCTCTGGAAAACATTCTGGCCATGGGCAGAACCGTCAATCCTCTGATGAACGATGACAGCGGCATCATCGGCTTCGTGGCCTGCTGCGTGGCCCCCATGAACCTGATCAAGGGCGGAGTCGTCTCTCTGGTCACTTTATTGATCTATAAGCCCCTGAGTCCCATTATCAAAGCCGGGAAATAAATCTTTTATACCTCATACGCCCGCCATGGCACAGCAAATCCTGCCATGGCGGGCGTATTCCAGCAATTTGTCCCGCCTTAAGAGGCCCGGGGCTGCTTCTGCTTTGCCAGATCTACCAGTTCCTGCATAATGCAGACAATTTCTTCCATAATAAGAGCGTTTTTCTCCTCCCCATGCATGGTCTCTCCCGCATGAGCCGCTACCTCCTCGGAGATGGAGGAGATGGTCTGCACCGAATCCACGATCATCTGATTGGAATCGTCCAATTCCCCCACCATTTTTACCAGATCCTCCATACTGCCGCTGACTGCCTGGGCATTGTTTCGGATAGACAGAAAACTCTCCTCCGCCCGCAGGGCTCCCTGCCGCTCCCGATCTATACCGGAAACCATGCCGGCGATGACCCCCATGACCTCCTGTATGGAGGCAGTGACATCCCCGATCAGACCCGTGATATTGGCCGTGGCCTCCCTGGTGCGGGCCGCCATGTCCGAGATCTCCGTAGCCACCACCGAAAAGCCTCTGCCCGCAGCACCCGCCCGGGCCGCCTCAATGCTGGCATTCAGCGCCAGCATACTGGTCTGGGCAGTAATGCCGCCGATCAGTTCCACGATAGTATGCATTTTTTCCATATAATGTCCCAGGGCTTCCAGCTTCCGTCCCACCTGAACGCCGTTTTCCACGGAGATTTCCACCTGCCCCACCAGCGCCGCCACATTCCGATTTCCGGCATCCAGGGCTTCCATGGTGTGCCGCATATTTACGCCGATCTGCTCTGATGCGTCATGAACCCGGTCCACTTTCTCCTGTATGGCCTCGGTCTGCTGTTTCTGGCTGTTCACATGCCTGGCCGTGTGGCCCGCCCCCTCAGACAACTCTTTCATGGCCGTCTTGGTAGCTTTGGATGCACTGCTCAGTTCTTCCACCTTTCCGTGAATGGCATTGATACCCTCCGTCAGCTTTTCGGATAATTGGGAATTGGCCTGCAGAAGCTGTTCCATCTGCCGCTGTGACCGGGAGATATCCCCGATCCTTTGCTCTGTATTCTCCTTCAGCGTCCTGGTGGTAAAGATGGAGTAGGCCGCCACAAGGCACATGACCAGCACCTGTACCACCGCCGCCTCCACCCCCAGATATCCGAACCGCCCGGTCATGGCCCCCAACACCGCCACAAGCAGGTTTTCCAAGACGGTACCTGTGTTGATGAGAAGCTGGTAGCGTATATCATTGTAAACAGACACCACAAAAACCATGGGAATCACAAATATAAATACCAGAGGCCCTGCCTCTGTGGGCCCTGCCTCTGTGAACAGGCATATTGTGTAAAAGACAGCGAAACCAATGGCAGTCAGATGCTTGATCATGCCTGTATCTCTGTTCCTGCTCCAGAAAACAAACTCCAGAATCACCGGTGCGGCTCCCACCACACCTAAGATAATCCCATAGGCCGGAGATGCTTCCCCCTTTACCACCTGGACCATGACCAGAAGGATCATTACCAAATATGTGATCATATGGGTCAGCATTGCCATCCTGTTATTTCTCTGCAGTTCCGTAACTTTATTCATTTACCTGTTCCTCTCCGCCGCTTTCCGCTTTTGCGTCATTGTTTTTTAATCTTCATTGTGAGTGAAATCCGCTTTTTCTGCAGATCCACGTCCAGCACCTGTACATCCACAATATCTCCCACGCTTACCGCCTCCAGAGGGTGCTTTATGTACTTCTCCGTGATCTGGGAAATATGCACCAGGCCGTCCTGATGTACGCCGATATCCACGAAGGCCCCAAAATCAATGACATTGCGCACCGTGCCCTTCAAAACCATGCCCGGCTTTAAATCCTTCATATCCAGCACGTCACTGCGCAGGATGGGTCTGGGCATGTCGTCCCGGGGATCTCTGGCCGGCTTCTCCAACTCCCTTAAAATATCCGTCAGGGTAATCTCGCCGATTCCCAGTTCCCGGGCCAGCTGCTCCTTGTTCCTGACCCGCTTTTCCAGACTGCTGACCCGGCTCCCGCTTCCGGCAATATCTGCCTCCCGGGGACCGGCAGCCTCACCGCGTCCCTTTCCGGCCCCGTTCCGGCTCTTTCCGCTCTGGGTATCCCCCAAACCGTCATCGGAAGCCGCTGTCATACCGCCCATGGCCGCCGCCAAAGCCTTTCCCATGGCGGTGTTGGTATTGCTTACCTGGATGGTTTTTCCCTGCTTTCTCCGAGCGGGGCGGGACTCGCGGCTTTCTGCCGCCGGGACTCTCCTGCCTGCCGCCTTATCCGCCGCTGCCTTTTTCTGGGCTTCCCTCACATCTTCCATGGTGAGGCCCAGCTTGTCCAGCAGCTTCAAAGCCGCCTCATAGGACTCGGGATGTACGCTGGTGGCATCCAGGGGATTCTCCCCATCCAGAATCCGCATAAAGCCGGCGCACTGTTCATAGGCCTTGGGGCCGAGTTTGGGCACTTTCAAAAGCTGCTTTCTGTTAGTAAAGCGTCCATTGGCCTCCCGGTAATCCACAATGTTTCTGGCTATGGTCTTGTTGATACCGGATATGTATTCCAGCAGCGATACGGAGGCGGTGTTCAGGTCCACGCCCACTTTGTTCACACTGTCTTCCACCACCCCCCCCAGGGCTTCCCCCAGTTTTTTCTGATTCATGTCATGTTGATACTGCCCCACGCCGATGGACTGAGGATCTATCTTCACCAGTTCCGCCAGAGGGTCCTGGAGCCTGCGGGCAATGGATGCGGCGCTGCGCTGGCCCACGTCAAAATTGGGAAATTCCTCCGTGGCCAGCTTGCTGGCAGAATACACGGAAGCGCCGGCCTCGTTGACGATCACATATTGTACCGGGCGGTCCAGTTCTTTAAGCAATTCCACAATCACCTGCTCGGACTCCCGGGAAGCCGTGCCGTTGCCCACGGAGATCAGGTCCACCTGATATTTGCCGATCAGGCGCTTTAACTCCGCCTTGGCCTCCGTCACCTTGTTCTGAGGGGCAGTGGGATAGATGACCTTGGTGTCCAGTACTTTTCCGGTGGCGTCTACCACCGCCAGTTTGCAGCCGGTGCGGAAAGCAGGATCCCATCCCAGCACCACCTTGCCGGCGATGGGAGGCTGCAGCAGCAGCTGTTCCAGGTTCTTGCCGAACACGGTAATAGCCCCGTCCTCCGCTTTCTCCGTGAGATCGTTGCGAATCTCCCGCTCAATGGCGGGGGCGATCAGCCGCTCATAGGCATCCTGGCACACGGCTTTGAGTACCGGCGTAGTCACCGGGTTCTCCGCCTTAAGAAGCTGTTTTTCCAGATACCGCAGAATGCGTTCCTCCGGAGCGGTGAGTTTTACGGTAAGCACCTTCTCCGCCTCTCCCCGGTTCAGAGCCAGCACTCTGTGTCCGGCGATCTTTTTCACCGGCTCCTCAAAATGATAGTACATCTCGTACACGGTCTGGGCCTTCTCGTCTTTGGCCTCACTGCACAGAATTCCTTCCTCCGCCGTTGCCTGGCGGATGTAAGTACGGTGATCCGCATCGTCGGATATCTGTTCCGCCAGAATGTCCATGGCTCCCTGCAATGCCTCCCGGGCCGTAGCCACCCCTTTTTCCTCCGCTATATATTTCTCCGCCTCTTCCTCCAGCGGCGTGCGAATCTCCTGAGCCAGAATGGTCTGGGCCAAAGGTTCCAGCCCCTTCTCCCTGGCCACACTGGCCCGGGTCTTTCTCTTGGGGCGGTAGGGTCTGTACAGATCCTCCACTGCCACCAGAGTCTGCGCCGCCAATATCTTTTCCCTGAGTTCCTCGGTCAGCTTGCCCTGCTCTTCGATGCTGCCCAGCACCTGTTGCTTTTTCTCCTCCAGATTGCGCAGATACTGCAGGCGCTCATGGAGATCACGAAGCTGCTCGTCGTTCAGAGAGCCGGTGGCCTCTTTGCGGTAACGGGAGATAAAGGGAATGGTATTGCCCTCGTCGATCAGCTTGACGGCGGCTTCCACCTGCCATTTCTCCACCTGTAGTTCTTCTTTGATTGTCTGTAGAATATCCATCTGTATCCATGCCTTCCTAAATTTTTAGTTCCGCATATCCTCCGGCCCTGCACTTTACCGTCACCGCACAAAGTCCATGACGCAAGCCCTGCCGCATTGCGTCCCGGCTTGCAGCAGGACGCTTTCGAAGCATATGCTGTCTGTTATTACTATACCAGATTTTCCAGGTTCATTTCAAGAAATAAAATGGGAACTTGCTATCTCACGGATAAAAAATCCGTTAAATCTTTCAGATATATTTGCCATCTGTACAAAATAATGGTAAGATGCATTTAAACAGCAGGTTCCACATGGGAAAGTCTGCGAACATTTTTGAGGAGCATTCATTATGGACTATCGCCAAACCCCTCCTGCCCGGCGCAGGAACCCATTTACCGTTGCCTCACTGGTCCTGGGCATCTGTTCCCTGTTGACCGTCTGCACAGCCATATTGCCGCTGCCCCTGGGGGCGCTGGGCATTCTGTTTGCCGTCCTGTCTTACCGCAAGGGCCGGCACATGGACACTTTTGCCGTCACCGGCATAGCCACCTCCTGTGTGGGACTGGCTTTTTCCGTGCTTATTTACGGCGCGGTGTTTGCCATGATGCCCGGTATGCTGCGCGACCCTGAATACCGGGATCGGCTCAACCGTTATTCCGAGAGTATGTACGGACAGAGTTATGACGAATTATTTGAGAAGGCTTATGGCATTGATCTGAACGAACTCTTCCCCACTGACTGAGGCAAAAAGTATTTTATCAATTAGAAAGGATTTCTGACATATGAACGCGCAGTATATGACCTCTTCCGAATTGAAATCCCAGGCCAAGAATCTGCTGGAAGGCCGCTATGGCTACGCCATGCTGATCCTGTTCCTGGGCAATATGGTCACAATGGCATTGTCCATGGCTGTCAACAGTGTTTTGGGAGTATCTCAGGTGATTCTTACCCTGTCTCCGCTGCCGCGCATGTTGATCTCCCTGCTGTCCCATTCGGGTATCTCCCTTTTCACCAACATCCTGTCCGCAGGCTATGCGCTGTTCTTCCTGAACATGGCCTGCAGGCGCAGTTATGACATAGGCAACCTGTTTTATGGGTACAAATGGCAGTTTCGGAAATGCCTGTCTCTGTCCGGCGTCTTTGTGCTTGTCAATCTGGTAACGCTGCTGCCCTACAACATCTGTTTCGGGATGTTCCTGCAGACCAGATCCACAGGCTGGCTCATGGGAGCCCTGTTGGCCTCCTCCGCCGCCATGATTATCAGTACCCTGTTTCTGCTGGTATTTTCCCAGTGTTACTATCTGATGCTGGACTTCCCCGATTACTCGGCAGAGCAGCTGCTCCGCAGCAGCATGCAGGTCATGCGGGGCCACAAAGGACGCCTGTTTTATCTGCATGTGAGTTTCTTACCCCTGTTACTGCTGGCGCTGCTCTCCTGCGGTGTGGGTATGTTATGGATCCGTCCCTATATGCAGATGACTTATACCTGCTTTTTCCTGGACCTGATGAATCCCGGGAAAACATCCGGGGAAGCCGCTTAAAAGATTCGGGAGGCCAATCAAACTTTTTCCTACTTCAATTCAATCAGCATATAGGTATCCTTTCCCCGAATAACATGATACATATGCTCCTCCAGAACAGGCAGGTCATATGTCGTCAGATCCACCGAAGGATCCTCTGCCGCATTTTTCAGATCATAATACTGGTAAAAATCCGCCTGTCCCCACCACCAGCTTCCCTGGAAGGTGATGGGGACCAGCCGGTTCAGGATGTTGTAATTCTGAGGCATATTCTGAATTACAGGCGAATACCCGATTATCCCCGTGATCCGAACCACCATCGGTTCTTCGGACAGAAACACCTCCATATCATTCATATCCTCAATGACCATCTGAATCTGAAAATCCGTATACTCCTTCTGACAGTACAATGCGTAATCAATACCCAAAAACCATACATGGCCCCGGGTGCAGCAGATTTTTCAGGATTTAACCAAAAGACTCATTGAAGGATTTGAATAAATAGTTTTACAAACAGGTGTTGTGGTGGTAAACTAAAGGGTAATTATTTATATTACAGTCTGGCGGAAGGAAATACAGCAGGGGCGTTTCTTCTTCCGCTGAAATATGATGAAAGAGAGGATAACATAATGGGAACTTATTATCGGCACACAAGGAGCGAGAAGGCAGAAGTGCCATATTCATTTCAATGTGAACACTGCGGGAAACACAGCGGTTCACTGAAAGCGGTTATTATGGGCATGGAAGCTACGGATAACAGCAATTTTAAGACATTAAACGATGAGCGTGAGGAAAAACTGCGCAGACGGGCCCATGAAAATCTTGTTCGGAAAATAAAGGATACTCATAAGAATGCCGTGGAGAAGAATATATTTACAACTGATTTTTGTGATAAATGTCCTCATTGCAGCCAGCCCCAGTCATGGGCGGTATCGGGTCTGAAAAAGAAAATGTTTGAGAATCCGATTGTCTGCCTGGTGGTGAGTGGAGTTATCAGTATCATCGCTGTGCTTGGACACTATTTTACTGACATGGAGTATTTGACCCTTTCTGCAGCAGCAGGAATTTTTGCTTTAGGTGTGGCGGCTGCCATAATATGTCTGGTGTGGAACGTGGTAAAACTCACTGCAAAAAGTAAAAAAACTTCTTCCGGTGCGCATAATGTTCCGGTGATTGATTGGAGCACTGTCAAAGATTTGCTGAATGAATAATGAACTGACAAATGTGAATTTGAATATCAGTAAATTATGACCTCTCAACAGAGGTTACAGTGTTTTAATAAAATCCTCCAAAAACCTTGAAAACAAAGGATTTATCGCAATGTGTTCGCCTTATCTCTTTATACGGTAACACACAAGTTTACTCTTTTCCTCATTGCTCATAAGGGCAAATGCAAGGGCAAGATAATCTCATAACAAGATATAACAGAGTGTGGCAATCGGAGAACTGTGATGTATGTGCGAATATATCATAACGGAGGATTTTTCAATGGACAAGTATATTTACGATGATAAAAATGGTCTGCGGTATGAACTGCAAGGAGATTATTATATTCCTTGTCTTATCTTACCAGCCGAAAAAGAACAGCCTATCGGTTTGTGAGGACAGCGACACTTGCGGTATCTGAAAGAATATCGAAGAAATACATACACAACGCTACTTATAAACGGCAAGCTGAACACTTACCTTGCCGATATAGATAAACAAGCGCAGGAGCGTATGGAAAGACTTACAGCGCAGATGAAACGGCCGCAGGGTATCACGGAGCAGTTAAAAGCAGAAAACGCCTTAGAATGGGTGCAGCGGATAAATAACATACAAGCGTGTGCAAAGGAAATTGTAGAAAAGGAAATTATCTTTGCATAAGTTAAAAAGGCGGCAGGGAGAACTCTCTGCCGCTATTCATATTAAGAACTCAGAACAGATTTTTGACCAGTTGTGTTTTGAAATCAACCAACTATCGCAAATTCATTGAAACCATTATCTGCTTTACTTATAATGACATTGTAAGTAAAAAAGAAGGAGGTGATTATCATGCAGGTCGAAATTAAAATTGACAGTTCATATATCGACCCCAAAGTAATTATACTGACTGCTTCAATGACAGAAGATGTGAGCAACATTGTAAAAAAACTTTCAGAAGATGCCTCACAAATAATTTCTGGTCATAAAGATGAAAAAATTGAAATATTGGAACAGACAGATTTGATTCGTATTTACGCAAATTCTGGAAAAGTTTTTGCAGTTACTAACAAAGGGGAATATATTCTTCGACTTAGGTTATATGAGATAGAAAATCGATTACCCTCTAATCAATTCATTCGTATATCAAATTCAGAAATTATAAACTTAAAAAAAGTCAATAATTTTGACTTGAGTTTTACAGGTACAATTTGCGTTAAATTGTCAAATGGAATAACAACATATGTATCCAGACGCTATGTTCCAAAACTAAAAAAGATATTAGGAATATGAGGTGAATGTTATGAAAAAGAAAATTATTAAGCGTAGTCTTTTAGGTTTTCCACTTGGAATTACAATGGGGTATTTAATTACAATCTTGATTTCTCTTGGTTGGGCAAATGGATATTACTCGCCTTGTGTCCCCGAACTCATATCACTTATGGGAAATGAAATCAATGCTGTCATTTTGCAAACAATTCTTTGTGGAATATTAGGTGTAGGATTTGCAGCAAGTTCAGTAATATGGGAAATGGATCGTTGGAGCATTGTAAAGCAGACAGGAATTTACTTTTCAATTATTTCAGTAATAATGCTGCCAATCGCTTATTTTGCATATTGGATGGAGCATAGTATAGTTGGATTTTTAATTTATTTTGGGATTTTCGCTTTAATTTTTGTAGTTATATGGATAATACAGTTTGGTATAGGCAGATATAATGTAAGCAAAATGAATGAGAAATTGTCTCAAACGAAGGATAATAGAAATGAGTAGGCAACAATGGATACTGTGCCCTATCTGCTCGATGGTCCTGTCGGAGGGTGGCCGCCACCCTCCACGGACAGCAGCGGTTATTCTGTTTTCTTTTGGCTACAATTCTGCAACTTGAAAGTTTCGCTCCTTTATCATAACAAAATTCGTCAAAAAAATTCCTTGTCGCTCTACCTGCTGCTCTTTAACAACTTTATATCCTCTTTTTTCAAAAAAGGTTCTTGCTGTTATGGAAGCATGCGTAACAATATTCTCTTTTACTGCCGATTCCAACTGATTACATATGGCAGTGGCAATTCCTTTTCCTTGATAATCTGGATGAACATATAAATGGTCAAGATAACCTGTCTTATCCATATCTCCAAATCCTACAATCACATCATCAACTGCAACAATACTGAAATGCTCTTGAAGTGACCGATTCCATTTTTTCAGATCTACCTGTCCTGTTGCCCATACGTCTAATTGCTCTTTTGTGTAATCTTTTGCGTTCACTGTATGAACCGTATTATAAAAAAGTTCTGCCAATTCTTTGCAGTCTGTTGGTTGATATTGTCTGATAATCATTTCAAAATCCCTTTTCTTACTAACTAATGACAGCCGCCGCAGCGGCCACAGTCCCCGCCGCATTTGGGGGACTTCCCGTTTTTCCGATCCCGCACCATGCCCCTGATGATCAGACCTACAAGGACGGCCAGCGCCGCCAAAACAAGTATCGTACCCATTCCTTGACCTCCTATTTATAGTTCCGCTGATTCCCTCCGGTACACTTTACCCATGATGCATACGGCGCCGCCTGGGCGTCTCCGTATGCATCAGTGCACCTCCGGGAATCCGCTGTTTATAGTTCCGCTGATTCCCTGCCGGGCCTGCAGAGCAGATACAGAAAGCCGGCCAGCAGCAGGAATGCTATTATTGTACCAATTCCGAAGGCCCCTGTAAAGAACATACCGATCTGATAGATACACAGAGAGGCCACATAGGCCAGGCCGCATTGATACCCGATGGCAAACCAGAACCATTTTGCATGGTTCATCTCCCGCCGGATGGCGCCCATGGCCGCAAAGCAGGGTGCGCACAGCAAGTTAAACACCAGGAAGGAGTAAGCTGCCAGCCGGGACATGCCCTCAAAGTCCAGCACACCGAACACGCCCACTACCTCTTCCTTGGCCACCAGCCCCATAATGGTTGCGATGGTGGCGCGGATGCTGCCAAACCCCAGGGGAGCAAAAATCCAACTGAGGCCCCCGCCGATGATCCCCAGAACACTGTTCTCAAGTTCCATCTCCCCGTCAAACAGCAGGCGTCCATCCACTGCGCCGAAGCGTGAGCCCGCCCATATGGCCATGGAGGACAGGAGAATAATGGTACCCGCCTTCCTGATAAAAGACCAGCCCCTCTCCCACATGCTCCGCAGCACATTGCCCACCGTGGGCCAGTGGTAGGCGGGCAGTTCCATGACAAAGGGGGCCGGATCTCCCGCAAACATTTTGGTCTTTTTCAGAAGAATACCGGAACATATGATGGCGGCCACGCCGATAAAATAGGCGCTGGGGGCCAGCCACCAGGCATTGTCAAACAGAGCGGCGGCGATCAGTGCGATAATGGGCATCTTGGCGCCGCAGGGAATGAAAGTAGTGGTCATAATGGTCATCTTGCGGTCCCTGTCGCTCTCAATGGTCCGGGAGGCCATGATGCCGGGCACGCCGCATCCGGAACCGATCAGCATGGGGATAAAGGATTTGCCGGAAAGTCCGAACCTGCGGAAAATCCGATCCATAATAAACGCCACCCTGGCCATATAACCGCATGCCTCCAGAAATGCCAGAAACCCAAACAACACCAGCATCTGGGGCACAAAACCCAGCACGGCTCCCACACCTCCGATGATGCCCTCCACGATCAGGCTCTGCAGCCAGGGAGCACAATCGGCTTTTTCCAGCCCCTCCGCCGCCAGCACCGGTATGCCGGGAACCCACAGGCCGTAAGCGGCAGGATCCGGCGCCCCATCCAGGGCAGCGTCCACCATGCGGGAAATATCAAACCCGGCTTTTTCCAGGGAAGCGCCATAAATGCCGTATGCCTCCGCAAACCCACCCAAATCCTCTTCCCCCAGAGCTCTCAGGAGTTCCTCACTGCCTGGCACGCCTGCATCGGCAGCCCCGTCTATGGCCGCCCTGACCTCCCGGGTCCAGACCTTTTCCCGGGCATAGGCTGCCGTGTCTTCGTCATAAGTTCCGCTGATACCCAGGAAATGGAAGCCTTCTCCAAACAATCCGTCATTGGTCCAGTCCGTAGCCCAGGTCCCCACCGTAGAGATAGAAATATAGTACACCAGAACCATCACCGCCGCAAAGAGAGGCAGCGCTGCCCACCTGTTGGTGACCACTCGGTCAATCCTGTCGGAAATGCTTAAACCACCTTTGCTTTTCCTGGTACAGCAGTCCTCCATGACAGAAGCGATGTACTCGTAGCGGGCGTTGGTGATAATGCTCTCCATATCATCCTCATAGGCTTTTTCCAGTTTTGCGGCCTCCGCCTCCACCTCCGAAATATTGGCAAACTGTGTGGAAATTTTAGGATCCCGCTCCAACAGTTTGATGCCGTAAAATCTTTTTTGTTCCTCCGGCACCGCGCCTTCCAGTTTTTCGGTTACGGTCCCGATGGCGCCCTCAATGGCAGCGTCAAATATATGTACCGGGGCTGTGGATTTTTTCTCCACGGCTGCAGATATGGCTTTCCGCACTGCCTCGTCCACGCCGGTTCCCTTCAGGGCGGAGATTTTAATCACCGGGCAACCCAGCTTTTGGGACAGCTTTTCCGTATGGATTTTGACGCCGCTTTTCTCCAGCACATCCGCCATGTTTACCGCCATGACCAAAGGAATACCCAGTTCCAGCAGTTGGGTGGACAGGTACAGGTTCCGCTCCAGATTGGTGCCGTCCACTATGTTTAAGACAGCGTCGGGCCGCTGGCCGGTCAGATAATCCCGAGCCACCACTTCCTCCAGAGTATAGGGAGACAGGGAGTAAATGCCCGGCAGATCTATAATAACAGCCTCCCGGGAGCCAAACGTATCTTTCAGCCTGCCGTCCTTTTTCTCCACCGTCACCCCCGGCCAGTTGCCCACAAACTGGTTGGAGCCGGTCAAAGCATTAAATAATGTGGTCTTGCCGCAGTTGGGATTGCCTGCCAGCGCAATTTTTACAGACATGTTCTTCCTCCTTCTATATCTCTTACTTTTATTAGTACAAACTAACCAACGTGCAAAAATTTACTCCACCTGAATCATCTCCGCATCCGCCTTCCGCAGGGAAAGTTCATACCCCCTGACTGTCACCTCCAGGGGATCCCCCAACGGAGCCACTTTCCTGACATACACTTCCACTCCCCTGGTAATGCCCATGTCCATGATCCTGCGCCTCACGGGGCCTTCTCCCGCCAGCTTCTTCACGATAGCCGTCCCGCCTACAGGCACTTCCCTCAATGTCCTCATACATGCCTCTCCTTTCTCTTCCTTCTAACATCAAACAAAAAGCAATCGCGAAATCCCTTTTGTCCAATCAGACCGTTTTCACAACTGTCCGTCTTCATATCAGAATCTTGCGGGCCATATCCTTCCCTATGGCCACCCGCGCTTCCTTCACATTGACGATCACATTGCCGCCCATGGCGGAGACCACTGTCACCAGTCCGCCTGCTACAAAGCCCAGCCCCTCCAGAAACCTGCGGGTCTCCTCCCGGCCTCCGACTTTCCTGATCACATTTACTTCACCTTCTTTTGCCATTGTCAAGGGCATAATGACTCCTCCTTTTCAATTACCTTCTGGGTATCGGACATTTACCGATTTGTAATTTATTTCCTGTCTCATTAGTTAGTATATGCTAACCTCACTTAGATGTCAATAACTATTTTGCTTTTTGTTTTCTTACCTCTATCATGGGCAACGGGTATGAATTACCTTGTATCATTCCCGCCATGCAGGGAATACTTTACACTCAGAGACTCCATAATCAAATTTAGGGGATTTCACAGAAATTTTATTAATTTATCAGCGCTCCCTGTTGACGAGTGCTAGAATACGTGTTATATTACTAATAGAACAAGAGGAATAGTAAGATTCTATACCCTGTTCCGGCAGACAACATGCCGATTTTACCTGCAATGCCTGACTATAATAAAACAGAGAGGAGTTATGACTTATGATGATGCCCAGTATTTTCAGAGAGAATTTGTTTGACAGTCTTATGGGGGAATTGGGATTCCCGGAGATCGACAGGGCTCTGTATGGCAAGAACGCCAAAAACCTGATGAAAACCGATGTCCAGGAGACGGAGGACGGTTATGTGGTGGATATTGACCTGCCCGGCTATAAAAAGGACCAGATTCGGATGCGGCTTGACAACGGCGCACTGACTGTCAGCGCGGAAAAGAGCCTGGACCGGGACGAAAAGAACGAGAACGGCAATTATGTAAGGCGGGAACGCTATGCCGGGAGCATGAGCCGCAGCTTCTATGTGGGAACCCATGTGAGAGAGGAAGATATCCACCCCAAGTACGAGAACGGCATCCTGACTTTCCATATTCCAAAGGAACAGCCGGCGGCGGTGGAGGAAAAAAAGCATTATATCCCCATTGAGGGATAGAGTCCTATCCGAAGGGGCTGTCAAGCCCCTTCGGTGGTCTGACGGCGTTCACGGTTCCCCGTCTCACCTCAGAATCTCATCTATTCTGTCACTTTCTTCCGAAGAGAAAATGATATTGTCCAGCGCCCTGCAGTTTTCCCGGATCTGCTCCGGCCTGCTGGCGCCGATCAGAACGGATGCTACTTTCCCGTCCCGCAGAATCCAGGCCAGCGCCATCTGCGTCAGGGACTGGCCCCGCTCCCTGGCAATCTCCTGCAAAGCCCTCACCTTCTCCAGTGTGTCCTCGGAGAGATCACTGCCCCGCAGAAAGGGACTTTTACCGCTTCCTGCCCTGGAATCCGCAGGAATTCCCTCAAGGTATTTGCCCGTAAGGATACCCTGGGCCAGAGGGCTGAAGGCAATGCATCCGATGCCGTTTTCATAGAGATAATCCTTTACTCCGTCCCTCTCGATCCATCGGTTCAGCATGGAATAGGAAAGCTGATTGATGATGAACGGCGTCCCCTGCTCCCGCAGAATGCGGCAAGCCTCCCGGGTCTGCTCCCGGTTGTAATTGGATATCCCCACATACAAGGCCTTGCCTGACCGCACAATCTGATCCAGAGCAGCCATGGTCTCCTCCATGGGAGTGTCCGGATCCGGTCTGTGGTGATAGAAAATGTCCACATAGTCCAGCCCCAGCCTTTTCAGGCTTTCATCCAGGCTGGTCATCAGATATTTACGGGATCCCCCGTCCCCGTAGGGGCCCTTCCACATATCATATCCTGCCTTGGTGGATATCACCATCTCTTTGCGGTAGGGCATCAGATCCGATCTCAGGATTCTGCCCATATTTTCTTCCGCGCTCCCGTATACCGGGCCATAGTTATTGGCCAGGTCAAAATGGGTAATGCCGCAGTCAAATGCCTCAAAAAGAATCTTCTTCATATTCTCCAGATCATTGACAGACCCGAAGTTGTGCCACATCCCCAGGGAGAGGGCCGGCAGCTTCAGCCCGCTTTTGCCGCATCGGTTATATGGCATCTTATCATATCTTGTCTCATCTGCTTTGTACATATTACCTCCTGGTTTCCTGATATCCGAGATTCGGCTCGGACTCCTTCTTCCCCCGGCAGCAAAACGCCTCTTCTCCCCATATCCTGTCAATTCATATAAAGTTCCGCTATATGCGCCGCCTTATCGGGAAAATCGGCTTTCAGAAACATCAGATACTGGAGCGCGCTTCCCTCATAGGGATGCGCCTCCCCCAGCAGCCCTACTTCGTAACAGTTGCGAATCACATTGATAATGCAGTTCTCCGAATGGTCCTCCTTACAATCCTTGCATTCCTTCAGAATATGAGCTATGGCCGTCTCCAGTCCGCATTCGTCATAAACCTTGAAGTCCATGGTGGGAACATGTTTCACACCGCCCGGAACCTCCCTTTTCGGCTCTCTCTGATAGTCTTTGATGCACTGTTTGGCAAAACCGATGGTGCAGCCCTTTCCCTGGCATACCCTGCACATGGCCTCACCCTTGCAGCAATTCTCCAGGTCCTCCCATACCAGTTCCGCATTCAGACCCTTCTTATGTCCTTCTCCCATTTTTTCTCCTCCTACCATATAATAAAATTTTCATACAGGCTAGATTCTACTTTATTACACAATAGGCTTGCCTTCTTGTCAAGACATTCCAGGCAGTCTTTCACCGCATGTATTTGATTTTATACATCCCACGGCAAAGCAGGCCGTTCCCGGCAGGGCCGCCTCTGTCCCGCTCTGCCCGGGTTCATCAGTTCAGCCCCCGGAATCCCTTTCCTATGATCTCGCTGGAATTGAAAATGGTGATAAAAGAATGGGGCTGGGTTCGGCGCACAAAGTTCCGAAGCTGGACGGCCTGCCCCCGCTTGGTCACGGTTAGTATCATGATTTTCGCATGGTGGGAGTACGCCCCCTCCGCCCGGTAAATGGTGGCGCTGCGCCCCAGTTCGCCGCAGATATAGTCACAGATGGGCTCCGGATCGTCACAGACGATCATAAAGGCCTTACACAGGTTGATGCTCTCAATCACATTATCGATCACCAGTGATTTGGCCAGCAGGCCCGTCAGGGAAAAGAGGCCCGTCTGAATGTCAAATACAAAGCAGGAAGCCAGCACAATGACGAAATCCACCAGGAACAGGGCGGCGCTGATGGAAAAATTGGTATGCTTTTTCAGGATCATGGCCAGGATGTCCGTCCCGCCCCCGGATGCCCCGATATTGAACAGGATTGCGGCGCTCAGGGCCGGAAGGAAGATGGCAAAGATCAATTCCAGTACCGGCTGGGCAGTGAGAGGAGCCGTCAGGGGGAACCATTTCTCCAGAAGTTCCAGACCCACGGAGGTAAGCAGGCTGACATAGACCGTCTTGACCCCGAACTCCTTTCCCAAAAACAGAAAACCCAGCACCAACAGGGCCATATTGATGATAAAGGTGTATGTGGCCGCCGAGTAGTTCCACACTTCCCCCAGCACCACCGCCACGCCGGTGACGCCGCCGAAGGAAAAGTTGTTGGGAAACTTGAAAAAATGTACCCCCACCACCATAATCAGGGTTGCCGCTGTGATGACCAGATACTCCACCAATCCTCTTTTCCACTTTTTTAACTGTAAGAAGCGAAGCCTTCTCTGTAATTCCTTTTCGTTATGCATTTTTCTGTCCTCCGGCCTTCCCGCCGGAACCTCCTGTATGAATTCCGCATATAGCTATCAATTACTCCTGCCTGCCGGGCAAAAATGCCTGGTAGATTTCCACATGATCATAGATACAAGCCCAACTGCTGATGGAACCGACGGTAACACAGAGATACTCCCGCCCCTGATAATCCGCCGCCAGGCTGGCCGCGCAGCTTCCGGACTGGTTCACAAAACCGGTCTTGGCACACAGCACTTCCCCGTGGGTGTCCTTGTCCTCGATACGCCGCAAAAACAAATTGGACAGCAAGATCCCCTCGGGCTGCTGCTCTGTGGCAATGGATGTGGTATATTTGCGGGCCGACAACACTTTCCGGCACAGTTCATTGTCCGAAGCTGCCTTGAGAATCAAAGCCATATCATATACCGTACAATAGTGGTTTTCATCATACAATCCCACGCAGTTGGTGAAGTGGGCGCTGTCGGACAGCCCCAGCTGTTCCAGCTTTTGATTCATCAGTTCCACAAAGGCCTCCTGGGAGCCTGCCACATACTCCGCCAGCGCCAGAGCCGCGTCCGCGCCGGAAGGCAGGATGGTTCCATACATCAACTCCTCCACAGTCACCACGTCCCCCACGGAAAATCCGGCAGTGCTGCAGTCATGTATATAACTGTAATCCGTGATCTCCACAGTCATGGTGAAGGTATCCTGCAAATCCGTCACATGCTCCGCCGCCACCAGCAGGGTGAGAATCTTGGTCATGGACGCCGGATTGATGCGCCTAAAGGGCTCACGCCCCGCTATAATCTCCTCCGCTTCCACATCTATCAGTATGCCGCTGGTACTATATACGCCCCTGCCCTCCTCCGGGAATCCGACAGTATGTTCCGTGACCCGGGGCCTGAAGGTAAAAGGGACCGTCAAAGGCTTATCTTCAGAGGGCTGTTCTCCTTGCTCCTCCGATGGATTTTCCCCGGAGAGATTTTCTGCCGCAGCATTCCCCTTTCCCGGAGGCACATGCTCTCTTCCCTTCCCCGGACCCGCACCGGATATGCCGCCCGTCTGCTCTTCCTGCCCGGCGGCGCTTTCCTGCAGGTTCTCCCCGCCCGGCGTTTTTCCCTCCTCCCCGCCCGGTTCTGCCACAAGCCTTGCCAGTCCCCACACTGCCAGCCCAGCCATCACCAGCCCTCCGGCGATCAGCAGGGTCCAGCTGCGAAGCACTTCCTGCCGCCGCTTTCTCCGGCGCATCTCCAGCATGTGCTCCCTTCTCTTCTGAATCCGCCGGCGTTCCAGGGCTTCCATATCCTCCATGTCCCGGTACATCCCGTCCTCCTGCGGTTCTTCCCTCTCCCTTGTCTCCATTGTTTCCTTTTTCTCTATTTTCTCTATTACCTCAACGTTCTTCGTTATCGCTCTCCGCTCTTCCCCGTTGCCCAAGGTTTCCTCCTGATTGCCGCCCGCCGGCAGCCCTGTCCAATATAAATTTTATCTTTTATCTTGCCACCTTCGAACACTTCTTATGTGGAAGATGTTTATGTGAAATACAAACTTCTTTCATCCCCGTCCGCCGCAGCAGGGCATAACATTCCCTGGCCTGCCCCGGACTGATCTCCTCCCGGGAATAAACCGCTTTCCTGACCACTTCCAGATAGTTCTCCCAATCCTCCCGGTCGATTCCGGGGAACTGCCGTTCCAGCGCCGTCAGATACTCCTGGTCCGATCTCAGGGACAACAGCCCAGCCCGTTTGGCTCTCAGCCGCTTATACAGTCTTCTGTTCACGGCCTTCACCGCCTTCCTGGCGCTGCCGCTCTCGATCTCTGTCCTAAGTCTCTCCCACCAGGCGCCTCTGTGGCGGCGCAGTCCGGCCGCCAGCCATGCGGCTCCCACCGCCGCCCCAAATCCCAACAGCGCCAGGACCACATGGCTCACCCGCAGGCTGCCGTTCTGTCCGAAAACAGCCCAGCCGCCCTCCCCGGCAAAGCCCCAGCCCTCCTCTGCGCCCTGGACGGCAGAACTGCCCATGACGGCAGGTCCGGCGGCGGGAAGCCCGGGGGATCCAGCCCTGTCTCCCGCTGCAGGCTCCTCCGCCTGAGAAGAGTTCCCGGGGAACGCGGAAGGAGCAGGAGTGGCTTCCGCCTGCTGCCCCCTGTCTTCAGAAAGAATGGAATCCCTTTCCTCCGGCAGTTCGCCTTCCGGCGTCTTGGGAAGATCCCACTGCTCCTGCCCGGAGAGGGCATACGATGCCCCCCCATAGCCCGGTGTCATCTCCACGGGCATCCATCCCACTTCCTCCAGCCAGATTTCCACCCAGGCATGGGCGGCATCATCCTTTACACTGGCGCTGTAACCCTCCTGGGTCTGCCGGAACTGACGGGGCTGCACCACATAGCCGGACACCAGGCGGGCGGGTACTCCCAGGCTGCGCAGAAGCAGTGCGCCTGCAGTGGCGAAATGCATACAATATCCCCGCCGGTTCTCTCCCAGAAAAAACGCCACCGGATCCATACCTCCGGGCAGACTGCCCGGGTCCATGTCATAGCGGGCCCGGCTCTGAAGTTCCCCGGCCACCAGATTCCCCAACTGCAGCCGGGCCAGATTCCGCGCCGCCGTCTCCCCCTGCTCCAGAACCTCCTGCCATGCCCGGCAGGCAGCAGATTGCTCTATTTGCTTGACCATATCGGTCAGTTCCGATATATCTCCGGGAACGCCCAGGTATTTTTCCGATACATAGCTTTGATACCATGCATAAAAACGCCGGGCATCCAAACTCCGGGTTCCATATTCTTCCAGGGGCACCTGGCCCGGAGCATATCCTTCAAAACTCAGACTTTCAAGGCTCCGGGCCTTTTCCACCAGATAATCCCCCCGAAGCCGGCACAGCCCCCGGGTTGTTTCCAGGTCCGCCCCATAGGGCAGGCAGGCGGCGCTGTCCCGCTGCCCCGTATATTGCAGCAGATACTCCACCCGCTCCCCGGCTCCCTGCTCCGGGCTTCCCAGCGCGGCCAACAACAGCGCCGCCTCCCCACCGCTCATGCCCTGTCTGCGGCAGGCCCTGTCAAATGCCGTCTCTCCCCTCTCCCAGGAGCCGTCCCGATATTCTACCCCATAATATCTTCTCAGATACAGATTCTCCTGGGGCAGGCGGCTGACCGTAACAGTCAACATCTCCCGGTGAGTATACTCCGGCTTCTGATTATCCAACCGTCCCTCATCGGTCCACACCAGCAGGGACCGCCAGTCGAAGGTCTTAAGCTCCGCTTCCACCTGGTTCTGAAAAGCCTGCAGCCGGTCATGGGACAGACACACCCAGGAGGCCGGACCCGAAAACACCCGGGCCGTCAGAGGCAGCAGTACCGCCAGCAGACCCGCCAGCGCCAGCGCAGGCACCGCCTGAAATTCCCTGTGGCAGTCCAGATGCAGCCCCAACAGGCCGACGGCAAACAGGCAGGCCAGTCCCGGCCAATCCGGCGTCAGCCCCACTGTCATCTCCGCTGTCAGCACCACCATCGGCAGAAGCAGCATCACAGACCGTTTCCGCCACAGGGCGGAGAGGGTTTGCAGCAGCACCGCCGCCACAGCCAGCAGCAGCCCCCAGGCTTCCTGCTGCCAGGCGGCGGTTCCCAGGAGTGTCTTCCTGATTTGGAAAGAAGTCATGAAATAGCGATTCCATTGATCCAGATAAAGCTGTGCCAGTCCCCGGAAGCCCCCCGCCAGTTCCCCGGTCCAGTCCCGGTAAAAATAATAGCAGCCCAGAAAAAAGGCCAGCAACAGCACAAAACTCCCCAGCCGGCGCAGCATGGGCTTTCCCGCGGCGTACCATGCCTCGTTCCAGGCCACCGCCGCCGGCATAGTCAGTACTGCCGTCCACAAAAAGCCAAGCCGCCCCTCCTGGGACAGAGGTCCAAAACAATTCTCCGCCATCTCGGAAGCAGCAAAAAGAAGCAGCAGGCCCAGTAACGACGCATACAGAATGTACAGGGCCAGAAGCCATCCCCTCATCTGCCTGCTTTCTTTTTTTCCGGCATTTTGGCTTTTATGCCAGCTGATCCTGAGCCTTCCGCCCCCCATGTTCCCCACTCCGTTTCTTATTAGAGTATCCCTTACAGCAGCAACTCCAGCTCTCCCAGTTCCCGCTCCAGTGCCGATGCCTTCAGGCGCAGAATCTCCCGGCCGTCCACCTGGAGGCTGGGGCCGTCCCCCACCCGGATACAGTACAGCAACGGCTCCCCACTGTATTTTTCCCGGTACCGCTCCCGGATATCCGGCATATTTCCCGGGCTTCGCTCCCGCACCAGATGCAGCAGAGCCTCATAATAGCTTTCCTCGTCGTCCACCCTGACTCTCACCAGGTCCTTCGCGTCCCCGCCATACCAGGCCACATAATGGGGACATTCCCGGTCCATCAGGCAGAAGGACAGACTGGCCACACACTGCAGCCGGGCCTCCGGGGTGCCGCCGGATGTCTCCACCAGCACCGCCACCGGGCAGCCCCTGGGCATACTGTTCTCCCGCACCAGCAGTTCGTCCGCCTTAGCGCTGAGTTTCCAATGAATGTTCCGCAGCTTGTCCCCGTCCCGAAAAGGACGCAGCTTCAAGGTCTCGCTGGCATCGCTGCCGCTGCGCAGGGAGTCGTACACCTCCGCGTCCCCCGCGAAATTGCGTACCGCCTCGGACAGCTGTATCCCCATGGGGTAGATTTTGGGCAATACCGCCAGGACGGCGCTCTCCGTCCTCACCGCCCGGCGGCAGTCCATGCAGAACAGGCCCGTCATATCATAGATTCTGGCCTTTCTCAGCCGCACTTCGTAGCCCCCGGGCTCCGCCACGGACAGTAAGCCCGTGAGCCGCCGCTGTCCGGCCTGGCCCGCCTGGAGGATAGTCCCCCGGGCAATGTCTTCCCCCGACAGCCATTGACGCCGGGCGCGGCCGCCTCCTTCCCGGCTGACGGCTGCCTGCACCCGAATCCGCCCATAACAGCCCCGATATCGGTATCCGGCCCGTACCCGGAGACAGATCGGCTCCTTTTGGTCCGTCATGAGGGGCAGCATGTCCAGGGCAATCTGCAATCCCTTTCTCTCATACAGCAGATAGCCCAAGGACAGAGCCGTCAGAATCAGCTGGACACAGCCCAGCAGCGCGATTCCCGGGTTCTCATACAGGGACGCGATATAAAAGCAGGCGGCTGCCAAAAGCAGCGCTGACAGAAAACGTCCCATATCTTAATTCCTCATATAGGAGACCGGCTGCTTCTCCTGCTGCAAAATCTGATCCAACACGGCCTCCGCCGTCACATGGGCCACCCTGGCCCTGGTTCCAAGCTGGAGCCTGTGGACCGCCACATCCGGGAAAACAGCCGCCACATCTTCCGGGATCACATAGCCCCTGCCCTGCAGAAAGGCCCTGGCTCTGACCATGCGGGTACAGGCGATGGTACCCCTGGGGCTGACTCCCAGTTCCACATAGCCGTTTTGCCTCGTGGCCTCCGACAGCCGCACAATATATTTATAAATATTGTCATGTATAAAAACCCGCTCTACCAGGTTCTGGAGTTCCAGCAGTTCCTGAACCCCAATCACCTGCTTCACCTCCTGGAGACGGCCCCGCAGGCTCCTCCCCCTGGCGATCTCCACCTCATCCTCCGGGGCCGGATATCCCATCCGCATGGTTATCATAAAACGGTCAAGCTGAGAATCCGGCAAAAGCTGGGTACCTGCGCTTCCCTTGGGATTCTGGGTAGCCATTACAATAAAAGGTGCGGGTACCGGGTGGCTCTCACCGTCCACGGTGACCACCCCCTCCTCCATGACCTCCAGCAAAGCGGACTGGGTCTTGGGAGAGGTACGGTTGATTTCGTCCGCCAGGAACAGATTGCACATCACCGGGCCCGGATGGTAGGAAAAAGTCCCCTTGTCCTTATGGTACATGGAAAAGCCCAGTATGTCCGAAGGCTGCACATCCGGGGTAAACTGTACCCGTTGGTTCTCCAGCGCCATGGCACGGGAAAAAGCCACGGCCAGAGTGGTTTTCCCCACCCCGGGCACGTCCTCGATCAGGATATGGCCCCCTGCCAGTATGGCGGAAAACGCCTTTTCCACACATGCGTCTTTTCCCTTCACCACGGTCCTTACTTCCCGCAGTACCTCCTGCGACCTGTCATAGGCCGCTCTGGCCTGCCTGTTCCTCTCTGTGCGAATCCCGTCCATTCTCTTCCCTTTCCCGCCGCCCGGCCAGGACCGGCGGTCCCTCTTTTTTCGGCGTTACTCCCAGTATAAACGATCTCTTTGCAGGAAAGCAACCGCCTTATGTAAATCTTAAGAATCAAAAGAGACATCCCTGCCCCCCGGCAAGGGATGTCCCTGCTTCATGCCCTAAGCGTTGTCCTTATTTTCCAGATGGTCATAGCTTATCTTAAGATCCTCAAATGCCTGGCGTTCTATGCGGAAGCACTCCAGCAGCTTGGGATTGAACTTGCCGCACTCTCCCTCGGTGATCATGCGGAACGCCTCTTCCTTGGGAAAGGCGTCCTTGTAGACCCTCTCATTAACCAGCGCGTCATACACATCCGCAATGGACACAATCTGAGCCGCAATGGGAATATCGTCCCCCACCAGACCGTCGGGATAGCCTCTGCCGTCAAATTTTTCATGATGGTGACGACAGATCTGGTAGCTGATCTTGCCGTACTCGTCATCCCAGGCGTTGCGGATGTTCTGCAGAATCTCACTGCCCCGGCTGGTATGGGTTTTCATGCAGGCAAACTCCTCGTCCGTGAGCCGCCCCGGCTTCAGCAGGATATTGTCGGGAATGGCGATCTTGCCCACATCGTGCAATGCGCTGGCGGACACGATGATGTCGATCTTATCCTGATCCAGACCATATTCCGGGTAGTTCTCCGCCAGGCGCCGGGCCAGGATCCGGGTATATCCCTTTACCCGGTTGATATGCTCGCCGCTCTCAAAATCACGGTACTCCACCACGGTACCCAATATTTCAATGATATTGGTATTGCTCTTCTTCAGTTTGTCAGCCTGGGAGCGCAGCAGTTTGTTCTGTTCCCGCAGCACCGTGGTCTGCTCCTGTACCTTATCTTCCAGATTCCTCTGGTACTGGAACAGATTCACCACGTTCCGCACCCTCTTTTTTACCAGAGCATTGTCAAAGGGCTTGCGGATAAAGTCGGAAATATGGTAATCAAAGCATTTCCTTTCTGCTTTCACGGAAGTCTCGCCGCTGATGATCAGAACCGGAATCTTCTCGATCCAGCCCTTCTCCTGCATCACTTCCAGCACGGCGAAGCCGTCCACCTCCGGCATCATCAGATCCAGCAGTACCACCGCCAGTATCCCCTGCATCTTCTCTATCATCTCAAGGGCCATGCGGCCGTTCTCCGCCGTCTCCACACGGTATTCTTCACCCAGGATCTCCGTCAGGATCTCCCGGTTAATCTCCATATCGTCTACTACCAAAACTGTATTCTGCATACTTTTTTCTTAATCCTTTCCCGCCTTTCATACTTAAATGTTCTGCATTTCCCCTGTCACACATGACTGGCGCTCCATGGACAGCCCAGCCGTCCGTTCCCTTTATCCTTCCTCCGCCTGTAATTTCTTTATGGCCTCCAGGGTGGCTTCGTAATCCGCCAGCACCGCTGCCAGCAAGGGCTCCACCTTGTCCGAGTAATTGCCGTCCCTGAGTTCCTCACACAGTTCGGAACTGGAGGCCCCCAGTCTGGTGATGCTCAGATTGGCGCATACCCCCTTTAGATTATGCGCCATTCGGAAAGCCGTGTTATAATCTTTCGCCTCCAGGGAAGTCTTAAGTTCCTCCATATCCCTGGCGTCCGCGAACTTGTACAGGAACTTCTTGACCAGCTTTTCGGTCATCAGGCGTCCAAGCACATCCTCATAATCCGCACCCATCAATTCGTAACATTCCTTTGTTGTCATATGTCCTCTCTTTCCATAGCCCCTTTGCGCCACGGCCTTATCCCGGCCCGCCGGAAATATAATATATGATAAAGTGCTATACCGCTTATATTCTACAATATACAATGGAAAATGTCCATATTCTTTTTACGGATATCTGTGAAATCACAGACTCCGATATTTCCCCGGCGAGACTCCGAAGGTCCTCTTAAAATTGCGCAGAAAGGAGGAGTAATCCGTAAAGCCCGCCTCCTGCCAGACCTCCGTTACTCCCCTGCCCCGGGACAATTCTTCGCCTGCCCGGATCAGGCGTTTGTTCAGCACAAAATTGTGCGCCGTCACGCCGGTCTGTTCCTTGAATTTGCGCAGAAAATGATACTTGCTCATATGCACATGGCCCGCCAGTTCCTCCAGGGTGATCTTCTCCCGGATATGCCGGTCGATATATTCCGACACCTGCTCCACCATGGGGTGAGACACCATGTCTTTCCGGGAAAATCCATACTCCCGGCGCAGACACAGCACATTCAGATAGCCGAAAAACAGAGTCAGGTATCCCCGGTCCAGCGCCTGCTTGGCCTCCGGTACAGGCACGTCCGGCAGTTCCGCCATGGCCAGCTTCAGCAGATATCCCCGCAGCATCTCCTCATAATAGATGGGAAAATGATAGGCGCGGGAACCCGGTCCCCGGAAGCAGGCACTCAGGTCCATGCCCTCCCCGGAAAGGCCCTGCAGCATCTCCCGGGTCACCCAGAGGATGATGCGCCGGGAGGAGTCGTGCTTTTTTTCCACAAAATGATACTTGTGCATCACATTACAATCGATGAGCAGCATGTCCCCCTTTTTCATATGATAGGTCTGGTTCTCCAGCATGGAGGAGTACTCCCCCTCCAGCACATAGATCACCTCATAAAAACTGTGGTAATGAAAAGTGATGGCCCCCAGCGGCGCGCCCTGCTTCTCATAGACTTCATAACCCTCCCGGATCATATATTGCCGCTCATCCGTGGCCTCCAACTGATGCAGCTTTGTCTCCTGCATGGCAATCCTCCCCTTTCAACCTGATTACTTATTTTTCATTTGACGACAGATAAGGCAGCGGAAATACTTTTATGCCGCCTGCATGTTCTCCCCGCTTTCATGGACACACTATAGCAGCGGAAAGACATCCCATTTATTTAGAATAAAGCAATTTTTGCTCTTTTTCAAGCAATATATGGTCTTTTCATGCATTTCCGTATTGTCTATAATAGAGACAACAAAATCTATTCCAAACAGGAGGGTTACATTTATGCAGATGACATTGCGCTGGTACGGCAGCAAGTACGACACGGTAACGCTGAAGCAGATCCGCCAGATTCCCGGCGTCACCGGAGTGATCTCCACCCTGTACGGCACCGCCCCGGGGGAAGCCTGGGAGCTGGAGGACATCCTGGCTCTGAAAAAGGAGATCGAGGACGCAGGCCTTCAGCTTGCGGGCATCGAGAGCGTGAACATCCACGATGCCATCAAGGTAGGCACGCCGGACCGGGAACGGTATATCGACAATTATATCACCACCCTGGAGCGGCTGGGGCAGGCGGACATCCATATGGTATGCTACAATTTCATGCCCGTATTTGACTGGACCCGCACGGAACTGGCCCGGATGCGTCCCGACGGCTCCACCGTGCTGGCCTACACCCAGGAGGCCGTGGACGCCCTGGATCCCGAGAAAATGTTTGAATCCATCGCCGGCGACACCAACGGCACGGTGATGCCCGGCTGGGAGCCGGAGCGCATGGCCCGGATCAAGGATCTGTTCGCCATGTACAAGGACGTGGACGATGAAAAGCTCTTTGCCAATCTGCAGTATTTTCTGGAGCGGATCATGCCCACCTGCGACAAATACGACATCAACATGGCCATCCACCCGGACGACCCTGCCTGGAGCGTATTCGGTCTGCCCCGCATCATCATCAACAAAGCCAATATCCTGCGGATGACCCAGATGGTGGACAATCCTCACAACGGCGTGACTTTCTGCTCCGGCTCCTATGGCACCAACCTGGAGAACGACCTGCCGGATATGATCCGCTCCCTGAAAGGCCGTATCCATTTTGCCCATGTGCGGAACCTGAAATTCAATTCCCCTACGGATTTCGAGGAATCTGCCCATCTGTCCAGCGACGGCACCTTTGACATGTATGAAATCATGCGGGCCCTGTACGACATCGGCTTTACGGGTCCCATCCGCCCCGACCACGGACGCATGATCTGGGATGAAGTGGCCATGCCCGGTTACGGCCTGTATGACAGGGCCCTGGGAGCCACCTATCTGAACGGGCTGTGGGAAGCCATCGAAAAGCAGCACAGAAAGTAAACGAATGCCCGCAAAGGGCCCGCAAAAGGGCCCAAAGGCAATTAATCAGGAAGAGAGGGAAAAATGGAACTGACAAGAAAGAGCATACAGGAACAGCGGGAAGCCTTCCTCCAGGCAGGCTACCGCCTTCCGGAATTTGACTATGACAAGGTAAAGGCCGCCACCGAAGCCTCCCCCGCCTGGATCCACTTCGGGGCAGGCAATATCTTCCGGGCCTTCCAGTGCAATCTGCTGCAAAACCTGCTGAACCAGGGGGCAGTGGACACCGGCCTCATAGCCGTGGAGGGTTTTGACTACGAAATCATTGAAAAGATGTACTGGCCCCATGACAATCTGTCCATCCTGGCCACCCTGAAAGCCGATAACACGGTAGAAAAAACCATTGTGGGAAGCATCATGGAATCCCTGGTGCTGGACAGCGCCAACCAGTCCCAGTATCAACGGCTGAAGCAGATTTTTGCCGCCCCTTCCCTGCAGATGGCCAGTTTCACCATCACGGAGAAGGGATATGCCCTGACAGACGCCAAGGGCAATGTGCTGCCCGCCATCGCGGCGGATTACACCAAGGGGCCGGGCCAGGACGGAGGCCAGGCTCCGGACAGCTACCTGGGCAAGGTGGTGTCCCTGCTTTACCATCGCTATGTGAGCGGCAAAAAACCCATCGCCATGGTGAGCATGGACAACTGCTCCCACAACGGGGATAAGCTGGCCGCCGCCGTATGGGCTTTCGCCGATGCCTGGTGCGGGAACGGACTGGCCGAGGGCGGTTTTGCCGCCTATGTGAGAGATCCCAAAGCCGTGTCCTACCCCTGGTCCATGATTGACAAGATCACCCCCAGGCCGGACGCCAAGGTGGAGGAGATGCTGAACCGGGACGGCATACAGGGCCTGGATGCCGCCATTACCAGCAAAAATACCTATGTGGCCCCCTTTGTCAATGCGGAGGAATGCGAATACCTGGTGATCGAAGATCATTTCCCCAACGGCAGACCGGCACTGGAAAAAGGCGGCGTGATCTTCACGGAGCGGGAGACCGTGGACAAAGTAGAGAAGATGAAGGTCTGCACCTGCTTAAATCCCCTGCACACCACCCTTGCCATCTACGGCTGCCTGCTGGGTTATACGCTGGTGTCCGAAGAGATGAAAAACCCGCTGCTGAAGCGTTTTGTGGAGATCATCGGCTATCGGGAGGGCCTGCCCGTGGTGGTGGATCCGGGCATTCTGGATCCCAGAGAGTTCATCGACACCGTGGTCAATGTGCGCATTCCCAACCCCTTTATGCCCGACGCCCCCCAGCGCATCGCCACCGACACTTCCCAGAAGCTGGCGATCCGCTTTGGCGAGACCATCAAGGCTTACCAAAAGCGCTCTGATCTGGACCCGGCGGATCTGAAGCTGATCCCCCTGGTGTTTGCGGGCTGGCTGCGTTACCTGATGGCTGTGGACGACCAGGGCAAGCCCTTCACCCCCAGCAGCGATCCCCTGCTTCAGGCCGCCACGGCCTATGTGGCGGACTACAGGCTGGATGCATCCCCCAAGGACCTGTCCCGCTTAGATCCCCTGCTGTCCAATGAGAAAGTCTTTGGCGTGGATCTGAAAGAGGTTCACATGGACGAACTGGTCAAGGAGTATTTCGCCGAGTTGTCCGCCGGCGTGGGAGCCGTGACGGCAACACTGGAAAAATACGTAAAATAAAAAGGGGAAGCATTCCCCAGACAGAAAGAAGGCAGGAACTCCGACAAGTTTTCCTGCCTTCTCCGTCTATATACCTCCGTGCGGGGCCGGGAAGCTGCCGCTCTCCACGGAAAAAGAATTCTCTTCCTTATGCGGGAGCGTCCCCCTCCGCCGCGAAGAAGAATACGCCGATGGCTCCGGGCCCGATATGGGTCCCGATGGTACCGCCCACAGGGGTGGAATCCAAATGATCCACATGTCCTTCCCACAGTGCCCGGCTGTCCTCCACATATTTTCTCAGCATATGATCGTCCAGGCCGGTGTAGCCCAGATAGTAGGGCATGGAAAAGTCCACGCCGCCGGCCTTCCCGATCTCCTGTACCAGCAGATTGTTGCCGTTGCGGGAGCCCCGGGCCTTGCCCAGCATGGCCACTTCGCCGTCCACCACGGAGATCACGGGCTTGATGGACAGCATCCCGCCCACCATGGCCACGGACTTGGAGATGCGGCCTCCTTTTTTCAGATATTCCAGCGTATCCAGCAGGGCCAGCAGGCGGATTCTTTTCCGGGCCTGCTCCAGTTCCGCAGCAATCTCCTTTGCCGCCATCCCCTGGTCCTTCAGCCGCAGAGCGTAATCCACCAGACATCTCTCTCCCAGAGTGGCGTTCAGGCTGTCCACCACAAACACCTGTCCCTGATACTCCCCGGCCGCCATGCAGGCGCTCTGATAGGTGCCCGACAGCTTTCCGGAAATGGTGATCACCACCACCTGCTCTCCGGCCTCCACCGCCTCTTTGTAGACCTGCTCAAACTCATAGGGCGGGATCTGGCTGGTCTTGGGCAATTCCTCCGACTCAATCAGCATCTCGTAAAACTGCCTATGGGTCAAATCCACTCCGTCCTGAAATTCTTTTTCTCCAAAATATACATGCATGGGCAGAATCGTCAGGTCTGCCCGGGGAGAAGCCCCCATATTCCGGGGAATGTCCGCCCCCGAGTCCGTAATGATCCGTATGCTCATCTTTCTTCTCCTATAAATACTTTGAATCTCAAACTGTCTGGAGCATACCATATGTTCCCGGGAATGTCAAGAAAATCCGCGAAACCATCTCCGCCTGCCGCGCCGACGTCCTCACTTCCGTGGAATTCTCCGGGAAAATGGGCCATTGGTTGTTGTAGGACAGAACAAATTATGTTAAAATATGTTATTATATGGTAAGCCCCCAGAGGAGGAAAAAACGATGCAGGAAATCCAGTGGAACAATCGGTTTAATATCGGTGTAGAAGTCATAGACAAGGCCCACCGGCGGCTGTTCTCCATCATTGGGAAGCTGGTCAGCCTCAACGAGGACGCCACCAAACAGCAGCACGCCTGCCGGGAAGGTATTAAGTTTTTTAAGAGTTATACCCTGAAGCATTTTGCGGAAGAAGAGGCGTACATGAAGTCCATCGGTTACGGCGAGTACGCCATGCACAAAAGCCTCCATGACAATATGCGGGACAACACTCTCCCCGCTCTGGAAAGGGAACTGGAGGAAGAGAATTATTCCACAGAAGCCGTCCAGCATTTCCTGGGGTTATGCATCGGCTGGCTCAACGGACATGTCATGGTGGAGGATTACGCGATCTCCGGCAAAACATCCCATAAGTGGATACATCAGGCTTCGGACAACGAGACGGCCTCCCTGGAAAAAGCCGTTTTACAGGCCCTGCGGCAGCTGTACCGTGTGGATGCGGAACTGGTCAGCCTGCGCTATGGGGGGGAGGATTTCACTTCCGGCAATGTGCTGTGTTACCGCCTGACCTATCTTACCCAGAATGAGCGGAAACGCCAGGTCTTTTTCCTGTACGAAGAGAAGCTGGTGCTCCATCTGCTGGGCCGGCTGTTGGGGCGGCAGATCCTGCGTGTAGACAAGACCGTGGTTCATGCCATAAAGGCCCTCTCTCTAAAATTCATAGAATGCGTGCGGGCCCATTTTGAACTACCGGACCAATACCGGCTCCACAAGGAGGATATCTTAACCTTTGAACAGCTTGTTCGGACCTTTGACAAAGAGTACCCTCCCTATAGCCTGCTGTTCCATGTGGAGAAAATGGGATATTTTGGCTTTTGCGTCAGATAGGATCCTCTCTTTTATATCCCCGCCTGCTTACATAAATCCAGCAGACAGCATTTGTCACAGGAGGGTCTGGTGCGGGCGGTGCAGACATCCCGGCCATGGTTTACCAGCCTGTGGCAGAAATCGCTGCCTTCCTGGGGCGGAATCAGCTTCCACAGTTCCTTTTCCACCTTGGCCGGCTCCTTGATCCCGTCCACCAGGCCCATGCGGTTCACCAGCCGGATACAGTGAGTGTCGGTGACGATGGCGGGCTTACCGAACACATCCCCCATGATCAGATTGGCGCTCTTTCGGCCCACACCGGGCAGAGCCAGCAGTTTGTTGAAATCATCGGGCACTTTTCCGCCGTACTCATCCCGCAGCATCTTCATACAGGCGCTGATGTCCCTGGCCTTGCTGTTGCCCAGGCCGCAGGGATGCACAATGCGCTCAATCTCCTCTACGGGAGCCTGGGCCAGCGCATCCACATCCGGGAATTTCTCATATAGCTTCTCCACCACCACATTGACCCTGGCATCCGTGCACTGGGCTGCCAGCCGCACGCTCACCAGAAGTTTCCATGCCTGGTCATAGTCCAGGGAACATTCGGCCTGGGGATATGCCTTCTTCAGTCTCTCAATAATTGCCAAAGCACGTTGTTTCTTTGTCATAAGTTCTCCTCTTCTGAAGGGCCGCCCCTCATCGGCGCGAACCGTCTGGTTTCCTTTCCCGAAAAGAGCAGACCCGTTATCAGGGCTGCCCGGCCCCTGCCAGTTCGTAATAAAATATGTACTGCTGCAATACTCCCTGGCAGCCCTCATAGCGCTTCATGGGAAAGCCTTTTTCATAATGGGCCTCCATGGCCTGCCGGATATGGGTGTCCACCGGAAACGCCTCCAGGTGGTGCAGGGCAAACAGACAGATACAGTCCGCTACTTTTCCCCCCACACCGAACAGCTTCAGCAGCTCCTCCCGGGCTTTCGGATAAGGGAGCAGACGCACCGCTTCCAGATCCCATTCCCCCTCCGCCACGGCTCTGGCGGTACGCACCACATATTTGCTGCGGTAACCCAGGTTACAGGCCATCAGCCCGTCCTCGGGAAGGTCCGCCAGCGCCTGGGGCGTGGGAAAGGCATAATATTCCCCGCCCCGGCTGTTTTCCAGCTTCTCCCCATAGGCCCTGCAGATAGTATCAATACATCTGCGGATCCGCTGAATATGGTTCTGCTGGGAAATCAGAAAGGAAACGATCATCTCCCACAGATCCTGCCGCAGGATCCGGATTCCCGCTCCGAATTCTGCCGCGCTTCTCAGATAACTGTCACCCGGAGCGATCTTTCCCAGGTAGGAAGTGTAATCCGCTTTCAGGTCGAAATACCTCTCCCAGAAGTCCCGGAATTCTACCTCTTCACAGTAAAAAACGCATCTCTCTCCCTGCTGTTCCATCTCCAGATAATGTCTCCCGGCAATGACGCTGAACCGATTTTCCGCCGCCTCATTCATGCGGAAGCACTGCCCCGAGCGGCAGATTTGTGCCAGATTAAAATTGTCCGCCTTAAACTCAATCATATGTATGTTCCCTGCCTTCTCTGCCCGCCCCGGCCATATTCCCGGTTCCTCTCTTTTCGGTTCCGCCTCCTGTGAATCTACTGGCTTTCGGTTCCTCACTCCTGCACCAACTGCAAATCATACAGCTTCTTATAAAGCCCTTCCTGGGCCAACAGTTCCTGATGACTGCCAGATTCCCTGATGCGGCCGTGATGCAGGACAATGATCTTGTCCGCGTGCTGTATGGTGGACAGGCGGTGCGCCACCATTATGGTGGTGCGGTCCTGCATCAGCGCGGCCAGGGCCTGGGTGATCAGACTTTCCGTCTCAGTGTCGATATTGGCTGTGGCCTCGTCCAGCACCAGGATCCGCGGCTCGTAAGCCAGGGTACGGGCAAAGGAAATCAACTGCCGCTGCCCTGCGGACAGGGTACTGCCCCGTTCCGTCACCGGTGCGTCATAAGTTCCGGGCATTTTCTCGATAAAAGTGTCCGCATGAACCGTCCGCGCCGCCCGGATCACATCCTCCCGGCTGATGGCCTCATTGTCCAGAGAGATATTCCCTTTGATATCCCCGGTAAACAGGAACACGTCCTGCTGTACCTGGCCGATGGCCCGCCGCAGTTTAGCCTTGTCGATCTGCCGGATATCCACGCCGTCGATCAGGATCTCCCCCTTCTGGATGTCAAAATACCGGCCGATCAGATTCAGGATGGAGGTTTTGCCCGCTCCGGTGGCGCCCACAAAGGCCACCTTCTCTCCGGGATGAATCACAAAACTCACATCTTTTAAGATATAATCTTCCTTCTCATAGGCAAACCACACATGCTTAAACTCAATGCGCCCCTGAATATCCACGGGCAGAGGCGCAGGCGGGTTCACGATCTGCGGCTCCTCATCCAGTATGGAGAAAACCTTCTCCGCGGAGGCCAGGGAGGACTGCAGCGTGCCAAACTGCTCCGCAAGTTCCTGGATGGGCTCGAAGAAAGAACTGATATAGGTGATAAAGATAAACAGCGTCCCCAGAGACAGGCTGCCTCCCAGCACCGAATAACTGCCGGTCCCGATCACAATCACCATGGCCACGATGGACAGAAAATAAATGCTGGGACGGAAGATGGCAAAGGTCATGACCTCCCGCCAGTTGGCCCGAAACAGTTCCTGAGACTTACACTCAAACTCCTCATACTTTTCCTGCTCCCGTACAAATACCTGGATCAGTCTCATGCCGGAGATATGTTCGGAGAGAAATGTATTCAGCTCCGTGATTTTGTTGCGGGTAATCTTGTAGGCTTTCCGGGAGTAAAAACGGAACACAAAGGTGAGCACTCCCACCACCGGCAGCAGCGCAAAGGACACCAGAGTCATCCGCACGCTGATGGACAGCATCACCACCGCATAACCCAGGATTTTTACCACATTTTTAAAGAGCCGCACCAGAATCGTGGTAAACAGTTCATTCACTGCCTCGGTGTCATTGCTCACCCGGGTCACCAGTTTTCCCACCGGTGTGGTATTGAAGAAACTCAGGGAAAGACTGTGAATATGGGAAAAAACCTGTTCCCGCATGCGGAAGATGATATTCTGCCCCATCTTCTGGAGCATCCAGGTATCCACCGCGTTCAGTCCAAAGCCCAACAGCATCATGAGCAAATACAGCCCCGCCGCATACAGAATCCCGGTAAAATCATAGCGGCGCAGCGCTTTTAACTGCTCCCTGTCCAGGCAGGGGGCTCCTGCGTCCACATAGGATTGAACCAGTTCCGTGCCGCCTTCCGCCAGGGCCAGACTCTCCTCGGCGGTCAATCCCTCCGCCATGTAATAGCGGTCCCCGTAGAGAAAAAGCTGGTAATAACCGGAAAGCTGATCCCTTTCCGGCAGGCTGCCCTGGAACTGACCGCTCTGCCGTTCCACTCTGGACAGCCAGAGATCTCCATAGGGCACGGCCCCCTCCTCCCCTTTTTCCGCTACCCGGAAAGGCTGGTAATAGCCGTTGATATAATCGTCTATGGCGTCACCGATGATAATGGGACGGTACAGCTCCACCACGATGATAAACAACACCAATATGGTAGCTGCAGTCATGGTCCACTTATGAGGCTTCAGATAAGTCAATAGTCTGCGCATGTCATTCCGCCTCCTTTCCTGTTGCCCGGTCCTTCTCCGGGACATGCTGTGTGATCCCGTCTTCTTCCGCCCCAGAACCTTCTCTGCATATCTCCTGTCCCTGGGGCTTCACGGCCCGGCCAGGCTCCTGATCCACTCCCGCCGGGGGCATATTCCCCGCCTCCTGTCCGGAAGGATGGGGCTCGTCCTGATACTCCCGGTGCAGCGCAGCCCTCTGCTCGCCCATGGCCGCCTCCAGCTGCTGCTTCTCAAACATCTCGTAATATATCCCCTTCTGTTCCATGAGCCGGGTGTGGTTGCCCACTTCCTTCGCCCTGCCCTCTTCCAGCACCAGGATCACATCCGCATGCTGAATCGTGGAGATGCGGTGGGCGATCAGAATCGTAGTCTTGCCCCTGCGGTTTTCCTGCAGATTTCTAAGCAGCTGTTCCTCGGTGTCCGTATCCACTGCGGAAAGCGCGTCATCCAGAATCAGGATGGGGGCATCCTTCATCAGCGCCCTGGCAATGGAACTTCGCTGCTTCTGCCCGCCGGAGAGAGTCACCCCCCGCTCCCCCACCATAGTGTCATACTTGTCGGGAAATTCCATGATACTGTCATGGATACAGGCCGCTTTGGTGGCGGCTACGATCCGATCCATGTCCTGCCCCTCCACGCCAAAGGCAATATTGGCTTTCAGGGTATCGGAAAACAGAAAATTGTCCTGGGGCACATAGGCGATCTGCCGCCGCAGTTCTTTCAGAGGAATGCTGTTGATATCCCTGCCGTCCAGCAGGATCATACCCTGGTCCGTGTTATACAGGCGCAGCATCAGGTTGACCAGTGTGGATTTGCCGCTGCCGGTGCGCCCGATAACAGCCAGAGTGGTACCCGCCGGAATCTCCAGGCAGACATCCCGCAGATCCGGCTGAAGCGCTCCCCTGTGGGTGTAAGTCAAATGGGAAAATGTGATCTGTCCTGTCAGGGAGGGCTGTTTGCCCCGCCGGGTTTCCGCCTCCAGACGATCTTTGGCCAGGGCTGCGGACTTTCCCCTGCCGGCTCCCTGCTGCCCGGAGAACTTCTCCTCCTCCGAAAGCAGATCCCGTACCCCGGGTTCCTCCTCCATGACGGCCCGCACCCGTTTGATGGAAGCGCCGCCCTGGGCAAATGTGTTGATGGCTTCTCCGCAGGCCAGCATGGGCCATACCAGCATATTCACATACTGATGGAAAGCCACAAAGCGCCCCAGGGTAATCTCCCCCACAATGGCCAGATAGCCGCCATAAATCAGAGTCACCAGACTGCTGATGCCGATAAACACTTCCAAAAGGGGCATGACCACTGCCTGCAGCCGCACCAGGCTCAGATTCTTCTCCCGGGTTTTCTCATTTGCTTTTGTAAAGGCTTTCAGCTGGGCCTGTTCCCTGACAAATGCCTTGATCACCCGAATCCCCGAAAAACTCTCCTGTACATAGTCCGTCAGATCCGACACCGCCTCCTGGCGTTCCATATATCTGGCATGAATTACTTTTCCATAGTAAACGGTGCCCACGCAGATCACCACCATGGGAATCAGCGCCAGCAGCGTCAGCTTCACATTCACATACACCATCATCTGCCCGATGACCATTACCGTCATCACCGTGGCGTCAAAAGCGGAGATCACCGCCATGCCGATGGCCATGCGGATAGCGTTTAAGTCACTGGTAAAACGGGTCATCAGATCGCCGGTCTTGTTCTCGTTGAAGTAGTCCACGCTCATCTTCTCCAGATGGGCAAACATGTCATTGCGCAGTTCCTTCTCGATCTTCCTGGCGGAGCCAAACAGAAAATACCTCCAGAGGAAGCGCCCCACAGCCAGAGTCAGTCCCAGCAGAAGCAGGCCCAGCAGACAGTTCTTGACGCCGCTCCAATCCATTGTATGATCTGACAGGCCGTCCGTGACCGCGCCCGTGATCCTGGGTATGTACAGATTGGCAAAATCCACCACAAACAGGGTGACAATACCTGCGGCATAATGCCATTTATGCCTTTTGATATACTGCATGATAAAACGCAAATCTTCCATGTCCCATTCCTCTCTATCCCAGGCCCCGGCCATACTCCGATACCATCTGCGACTCCAAAGACCTGATCTGCATACTGTTCGGAACTCCGTTGTTTATTTACAGACGTGTTTTTAATCATAACACAAAAACAGACTTAAATCCATATGAAATATACTTGCGTTTCTGGGTTTTCCTACAAAGAAAGCCTGCCAGGATGTAAATCTTAAAAATTTTTCCAAATATTTACTCCCTTACCTGTATATAATAGAAAAAGAACCCTCATCCGGTTTTTATCCCGAATAACAGTCCCTATTCCAATGTCCGCTATTTATTTGGTAAAAGAAGATTGTTGCAGCAATCGCGATATCCAGCCATCATGCCTCATACTCCATAATTCTTTATACCTTCCGTTTTGTTCCAACAGTTCCTCATGTGTTCCCTGTTCAGCCATTTTACCTCCTTCACTGAGTCTATAAAAATCTCTGTAAATATCAGTGAACTGTTATTCCGTATGCCTTTTTTCATCCAAATAATCCTTTTTAATTCTTCTCTCATTTTACCAGAAAAGGATAGTTTACTATTTATTTACTTAGAGTTTCCGCAGTGCCAATCAACACCTCTTTTCCGCAAAAGGCAAAGCCATACTTCCTTATACGTTCCCTTGGTATCCCCCTTGCCGCCAGGGAAGCCGGGTAATCCTTTTCCTCTATCTGCCGCAAGGCTGCGGCTACTGTGTCGGACAGTTCCTTTTCTTTAGGACCCTGCACTTTGAACTCCAAGATCATGGCATCATCCCTTGCCGTATCTCTGGGCTCCAGCATCACGTCATATCTACCGAATCCGCTCTCCCGATTGGACGTGACCATATACCGATCAGACAGTTCTACCATCAAACCCAGCACAAAACCATGGTAAAACCTCTCTGGTTCATTATAGGGATTCCTGCCTGTGTCAAAATAGCTGAACATCTCCTTTGTCACCCGGTCCATATAGGTATTCATGACCGTTACGTCTCCCAATTGAAGGGCTTTAATAAAATCATTGTAATAATCGTTCTCAGAAAACCAATCCCGCACCATGTCCTCAAACATAATGGATACCTCTTTATTGGTTAATGCCAGCTTATAGATCATGCGGCCGGTCCTCTCCACGAAAATGGTACTCGCCACCCTCAGATACCCGCTGGCCAGCAACAGGCTCCATATGGCGTTCTTCTTTGAAGATAACTGACTATAAGCAATCTGCTCGTCTATCTCCAACTCAAGCACTCTTCCCCCCAACAATTCCTCAAAGCCCTTTTTCACACTGGGATTCCCTTCCCGAAGCAGTTTGCTGGCCAGCCTGTTGGAACTGGTATTAACCCAATAGGTTCCCACCGCTTTTTTATCCAGAAAATTAATAATGGACCATGGGTTATAGATCTCTTTCTTACTGCCAAAAGTAAACCCGTCATACCAATCCTTAACCTGCTGTTTTTGGTCTGACAGTCCATATTCCTCCAATGCGGCAAATACTTCTTCCTCCGTGAATCCAAAACAGGACGCATACTTTTCTGATGTAGTTGTCACCACTTCCAGATTGTTCAGGTCCGAGAACATGGATTCTTTGCTCACACGGGTAATGCCGGTCATCAGAGCACATTCCATATAAGGATTTGTCTTAAAAGTGGCGCCAAACAGGCTCCTGGTAAACGCTGTCAGTTCGTCCCAATAGCCGCTCACATACGCCTCCTGCATGGGCGTGTCATACTCGTCCAGCAGAATAATCACTTTTTTGCCATAATGCTGCATCAAATAATTAGATAATGTTTTCAGCGAGTTAGTCTCCTCATCCTTCGCCTCTCCCGCAGATATCTTCCTGAATAGTGCTCTTTCATTTTCATTCAGGCTATCGCTGCATAACAAAAAATCAAATCGGTTATACAATTCCGTAATAATCTGACTGATCCTCTTTCTTGCTTCCTGGAATGTGGTCTCTTTTATATTTGCAAAGCTGAACGCAATCACCGGATACGTCCCCTGTAACTGACGATATTTCTCCTCCTTCCAGATGGAAAGCCCTTCAAACAGATCATTGCGCCCGGCATAATCCACTGAGAAAAACTGTTCCAGCATGCTCATATTCAATGTCTTGCCAAAGCGCCTGGGACGAGTGATCAGGGTCACATCGTCTTTTTCTTCCCACCATTGCCTTATAAAGTCTGTTTTATCTATATAAAAGCAGTTATCGCTTCTGATTTTTTCAAAATCCTGACGCCCTATGCTTATCGTCCTGGCCATAACCTACCTCTCTTTCAATCCTGCTTTCCTGCACATACAACTCCCTATAGCTATAATATATCGTTTTTCCACTTTTAAAGCAATATCTTTTTCTTATTCCGGCAATTACAGTATGTTGCTGCTCCCTGCCGCTTTCAAGAATTGGCAATGTAATTGGCTGCAATAAACCAGGGCAGAACCCCCATATGGTTCTGCCCGCTTTTTCCTCCGATTCTGTTCTCATACATTCCGATACAGTTCCAGAATATGGTCTCTGGCCTGTCGGTTGTTTTCCGATGTGGTATTTTCCAATGTCACATGGATACAGGGCTTGCGCTCCTTGATAAATTTCAATACCGTCCCGTATTGCATTCTGCCCAGCCCGCAGGCCATGGCTTCCAGTTTGCCCTCCGTTGGCATATAATCTTTCAGATGTACCATGGCCACATCGGGCCCAAGAACCTCTATGGCCTCTTCCACGATGGCTTCCTGGTCCTGATAATTGGAGATATCCAGCAGATTGACAGGATCCAGGATGATTTGCAGATTGGGGGAGCCGATCTCGTCCAGCACCCTTCTGGCCCTCCCGGGATTATATACGATATGCCGCCACACCGGCTCAATGGCCATCACCACTCCCATCTGCTCCGCGTATTTCACAATGGGGCGCAGATTGCCGATAAAGGTCTGCAGCGCTTCCTCTCCATGGCATTCCGGCACATAGCTGTAAGTTTCGTTGGGCGCGCCGGTCTCCGTGCCCACCACGCCGCAGCCCAGCCAGGACGCGAAACGCACATGGGCCATGTATCGGTTCATGGCCTTCTTAAGCTGCTCCGGATTGGGATTGGCCAGATTCAGATAACAGCCCAGCACGGCGATATCCACCTGATTTTTGGCAAACACATTTTTAATGTACATGGCCAGCCCCGGCGTCAACGCCTCATCGGTGGTGGGAAACTCCTTGATCACCTTGGACAGGGCCAAGTGCCCGCAGGCAAATCCCAGAGCATGCACATCCGCAATGCGTTCTTCGAAAGGGAGTTCCTTTGTGTCATGTAAACGGATTCCTAACTGCATCTCATTTTCCTCCTAAAAAAGTTCCGCAAATTCCCTACAAGCACACATTCACCGTGATGAAAATATGGCCGCTGATGCGTCCCTATTTCCATCAGTGTGCTTTCCGGGAATTTGCTGATTAAAGTTCCGCATATCCCCTACGGCCTCACTTCCACATCGTCCACACCCTCCGTCTCCAGCGCCTCGCCCTCCTGGCCGCTGACGGTCACGTGCTCCAGCACCAGATGCTTTACGTTGCGGATAAACATGCCCCGCCTGCTGCTCTTCTCCACACCCTCGGACATGGCGGGCACATCACATTTGGGATTCCCAGCGTAGCTGACGGAGATATTCTTCATCACAATCTCCTGAATCTTCTGTTCCGGCAGACCGTCAAAATAAGCTGCAGCCACATGGCAGTTGGCGCATTCCATATTTTCAAAGGTCAGCCTGCCGATCACGGGCGTCCTCTCGTCCACCGGATAGGGCTCCCGGGACTGCACATACCGGGTCTTGCCGTCAGGATCGCAGAAATAAAAGGCATTTATTACCAGCGGCGTCATCACATGGTCCAGGGTCAGGTTGCGGAATGTAATATGGTCTAACACGGCATCCCGGCCCCGGCCCCGCCGGGTCTTGATCCGCAGCCCCCGGTCCGTATTTCGGAAAACGCAGTCCTCCACCGTGAGATTCACCACGCCCCCCGCCATCTCGCTGCCCAGCGTCACCGCTCCATGACCGTTTTCCATCAGGCACTGGCGGATATGAATATTCTCCGAGGGGGTCTTATATTTCCTGCCCATATAGATCTTGCCGGACTTGACGGCAATGCAGTCATCCCCCAGGGAAAAACGCACGCCCAGTATCTCCACGTCCCGGCAGGATTCGGGGTCCAGGCCGTCCGTGTTGGGAGAATCCGCCGGATTTTCCACAGCCAGGTCCAGGAACCGAAGCCCCTTGCTGAAATACGGGTGCAGAGTCCAGGAAGGGGAATTACAGAACTTCAGGCCCTGTAAAACCACATCTTGGCAATGGCTGATAAAGAACAGCCTGGGCCGGAAAGCCCCCCGCATGACCTTGGGATCCTCCCACCAGTCCGCCTTGGAAGCGTTGCCGTTGATAACGCCCCGGCCATAAATCACCACATCCTCTACCTGGACGCCGCAGAGAATCCCGGTGAACATGGGCAGGGGATTCCCCTCCCAAGTACCCAGATTGTACTCGTCCCCTTCGTCATAACTCTCCAGCATGGCCGGAAATATGGGAAACTTTTCCCGTTCCGTGAAGGCTCTCAGTTCTGCTCCCTCCGCCAGTTCCAGCCGGATATGGCTCTTCAGGAACAGACTGGTGATCCGATAGGTTCCCGCAGGTATGTAGACCCGGCCATGCTCGGGACAGGCCATAATGGCCGCCTGGATAAAATGGGTATCGTCCGACACCCCGTCCCCCCTGGCCCCGAACCGGGTCACATCCAGGGTCACAAACTCATATTCGGTGGTAAATTCCGTGGTTCCCACCTGTTGCTGTCCATCGTATATCTCCACCAGATACCGGGTCTGGGGCTTCAGGCCAAACAGGCTGGTGACGGTTCTCTCCGCAGTCACGGCCTCCCGGCCGTTCACCACCACCCGGTAAGGATGCCGGGTAAAATGCCTGCCACCGTCCGCAATCTCCAGAGTGGCACTTCTGGCTGTAAGCATTACTGTCTTGATCTCCATGATTTCTCCTCATTTCTGCGCTGCTTTTTGCGCATGACGAGTTTGTGGCAAGCACCGCGCAGACACAAATCTCGCGATTGAAAATTTTAATTTTCAATCTTTCCTCCTGTTTCCGTTTCCTCTCCCTTTCCAAAAGCCTGGGGCATCCCGTAGGCAGAGTTATTCCAAAATAAATACGCCGATGCCTCATTTTTTCCCGGGAGATTCCATGAAACCATAATACACTTCATATTTATCTTCCAGCAGAATGTGCTCCCTGCATGCCAGCATAAGGCCCTCTGCAAAAAGCGCTTCCCCTGGACTGGCAGGAACCGCCCCCGGCGTGATTTTCCCCTCTCCATAAAACTCCCGGATAAAGCGTCTCGCATTTTTTCTGTACAGATCCGTCAACTCCCGGTAATATTCATAGACTTCCTGGCTTAAATATAGAAGCGTTCGCAGGGCCAGATCCATATACACCGCTGCCTCCAGCATATCATACCGCTCCTGGAGCCGCTCATCCATCACCCGCATCTGACCCAGGATATCGGGATAGCCCTCTTTTTTATTGCAGTTCGTCTCATAGGCAGCATATACGGGATACAAGGCTCTTCTGGCCTCCTGCATATCTTGTTGGTTCCCTTCCATGCCACGCAGATCAAACACCCCGTCCTGATCCCGGGGCAGCGCCTTGATCCCTTCCACCACTTCCGCTGTTTCCGCCACCCGGCCCTGCCGCACCTGCTCCAGGGCCTGTTCCCATTCTCCTCTCATGGTCTTTTCTCCTCCTCCGCTTTGATACCGCCGGGGTTCCCGGTTCCAATGTGCTTGCGGCAGCCTATCCCCCTAAAACCACAGCGAGCACACCCGAAACTGCTTATGTCCGGGTATGCCCGCCTTATCCTGGGCGGCTTCCGCATACGCCACAGGTATATTTCGTTACAGGGTGACCCCCTGCTTAAAAATGGCCATATCGTGGAAGCCCGCCGCCTCGCTGCACACCTGCCTGCCGGAGGCCACCTCCAATACATAGTCAAACAGATTCCGGGCTTCCTCCGCCATGGATCTGTCATCCTCCACCAGTACCCCGGCGTTAAAGTCAATCCAGTTGGCCTTCCTGCCGGCCAGCCCGGAGTTGGTAGAGATCTTCACCGTAGGCACTGGGGAAGCGAAAGGCGTACCCCGGCCTGTGGTAAACAGCACGATATGGGCACCGGCCGCCGCCAGGGCGGTGGAAGCCACCAGATCGTTGCCGGGAGCACTGAGCAGATTCAGCCCCGGGGTCTGCACCCTTTCTCCGTATTGCAGCACACCCTTTACCAGAGCGCTGCCGGACTTCTGCGTGCAGCCCAGGGATTTGTCCTCCAGCGTAGAGATGCCGCCCTTCTTGTTGCCCGGGGAGGGATTCTCGTAGATGGTCTGGTTGTGGCTCTTGAAATACTGTTTAAAATCGTTGATCAGATCCACGGTCTTGTGGAACAACTCCTGGTTGGCGCAGCGGTTCATCAAAATGGTCTCCGCGCCGAACATCTCCGGCACCTCCGTGAGGATCGTGGTTCCGCCCCGGGAGATCAGCAAATCGGAGAAACGTCCCACCAGCGGATTGGCGGTGATGCCGGACAGGCCGTCGCTCCCTCCGCACTTCATGCCCACCACCAGTTTTTCTACGCTGACAGGTTCCCTCTCAAAGCCCGCCGCGTAATCGATCAGGCCCCTGACAATCTCCACCGCCTCAGCGATCTCGTCCTCGCATTCCTGGGCCACCAGGAACTTCACCCGGTTCTCGTCATAGTCTCCGATATAGGGCATCAACTCGCCTATATTGCTGTTCTCACAGCCCAGCCCCAACACCAGCACGCCGCCTGCGTTGGGATGGTTGATCAGATCTGCCAGAATAACGCGGGTGTGCTCCTGATCCTCCCCCATCTGGGAACAGCCGTATGGATGGGGAAAGGCGATAACCTCCTCCACTGTGCCCCTGACAAAGGCGTTGGCCTGCCTGGCAATGGCTGTGGCCACATTGTTGACACAGCCCACCGTAGGAATGACCCAGATCTCATTGCGCACCCCCACCTTGCCGTCCGGGCGCTTGAAACCCATAAAGGTCACATCCTGCGCCCCGTCGGATTTCGGTAACGTCTGCCCTGCGTCCTGCACCGCCGCCACCGGCTCATAGCTGTACTCCAGCAAATCTCCCAGCGCCGTACCCACATTGTGGGTATGGATCCAGGCCCCTGCGGGAATCTCTTCTTTGGCATTGCCGATACGATAGCCATACTTGAGGACTTCCCCGCCTGCGGGAATATCACACACCGCCATTTTATGCCCGGCGGGAATTTCCTCCCGGGCAGTGATCCTACACTCCCGGCCGGATACCTCCACCGCGACGGCCTCCCCCTGGGGGATGGCGTTCAAGGCCACCACCACATTGTCGTTGTCATTAATTTTTATGAAATTCTGCATACTGCCGCCCTCATTCCATTTTCCTTTATGTCATCCAGATATGCCGTCACTGCGTCCGTCAGTCCCGGAACCTGGTTTAAATCCTGCCCGTGGAAATCCTCTCTGCCCAGATAAGCGGTGACAAAGCTGCGGGTATCCTTCCGGCAGTTGTCCCGGAAGAATTCCAGCACCGGCATGTCGTCCTTGATGGGATAGGCCTGGCCGCTGCGGCTGCCCACCAGCGCACCCTCCTTAATCTCGTCGCCGCAGTAGAAAGCCATCAAGGCGGCGATGGAAAAGGTCATGTGGGCCGGAAGCCTGCCGAACTTATCCACATAGCCCAGCAGGCTGGGCAGACATCTGGCCCTCCATTTGGACACGGAGTTCAGAGAGATGGCCAGCAGCGCGTGATCCACATAGGGGTTGTTGAAGCGATTTACCACCTCTCCCGCAAAGGCTTTCAGTTCCTCCTCCGGCAGGGTCAGGGTGGGAATCACCTCCTCAAAAATGGTCTTGTTCATAAAGTCGCGGACATCCTTGTCCTCCATGGATTCCCGCACGATATTATTGCCGCACAGCCAGGACGCCAGCACAAAGGAAGTATGGGCCCCGTTCAGAATGCGCACTTTCCGCTGCTTATAGGGATGGTGGTCATCGGTAAATACCACGGGCAATCCGGCGCCGGGCAGGTCAAACTCCCCGCTGATGTCCTTATCCGATTCGATGACCCACAGGGCAAAGGGCTCACCCGTCACCATAATATGGTCCTCATAGCCCAGCTTCTCCCACTCTTCCTGTTCCGTGGCCCGGGGATAGCCGGTGACAATGCGGTCCACCAGAGTGGATGTAAAAACGCAGGCCTCCTCCACCCATTTCTTAAACCCTTCGGGCAGGCCCCAGTTGTCAATCTGCCCCATCACACATTTTTTCAGCATAACACCGTTGTCGTCGATGAGTTCCACAGGCAGCATCACCAGGCCCCTGGAGGGATCGCCCTGGAAAGTCTCGAACCTGTGATATAAGAACTTGGTCAGCTTGCCGGGAAAACTTCTGGGGGGATTCAGTTCAAACCGATCCTCTGCATCGTATACGATTCCGGCCTCCGTGGTGTTGGACACCACAAAGCGGAGGGTGTCAATCTCGGCCAGACCCATATACTTGTCATACTCATGAATGGCGTCCACCGCGTCGGCCACGCTGGTCACCACCCGATTGATAATTCTGGCTTCGCCGTCCACATTCCCCCGCAGAGACACGGTGTACTGGCAGTCCTGCCTGTGAAACAGATCCAGACTGCCGAAGTCGATGGGTTTTACCAGGACAATATCTCCGTCAAATCTGCCCTGCTCATTGGCAATGTCGATCATGTAGTCCACAAATGCCCGCAGGAAATTCCCCTCCCCAAACTGTACCACCTTGACAGGTCTGTCTTTCTTACCGGTCATGCTCTTGTTTAATGCTTCCATAACGCCTCCTCTTTTCTGCTGTCCCCAGCTTCTTCCGCGCCCGGTCCCCATTCCCTGGCCGGGACGGATTCCTTCCCGCGCCGCCTTCCGGATAAACGGGGCACCGCACCGGACTGTTACATATTCATTTTCTAAAAATCCCATACTCACAAAGTCATTTTTATGTAAGTACTTACATTTTCAATTTTACTTCCAAACCCCTCATTCGTCAAGAAGATAAAAATAGTTCTTGAAAAAAATTTCGAGATTCGTTATAATTCAAAATGAAGGAAAAACTGTAACCGCTTACAAGTATTTTTTCACCTTTTCACCATTACGGGTATGCTTACATGACAATATATGATATCTCCGAAAAAGCAGGCGTCTCCATCGCCACTGTGTCCAGAGTGCTCAACGGCAGCAGCAATGTCAGCGAAAAGACCAAGCAGAAGGTGCTGGACGTCATTAATCAATGTGAATACACCCCCAACGCGTTTGCCCGGGGCCTGGGTCTCAACACCATGAAAACCATCGGCATCATGTGCGCCGATTCCTCTGACCTGTATCTGGCCAAGGCCATCTACTATATTGAGCAGAAACTGCGGGGCAACGGCTACGACAGCATCCTTTGCTGCACCGGCTATGACCTGGAGAATAAAAAAAGCTGTATGAACCTGCTGATTACCAAGAAAGTGGACGGTATTATCCTGGTGGGTTCCAATTTTGTCTACGACAAAGACGCCGAGAACCGCTACATCCTGGACGCCGCCTCCCAGGTGCCGGTGATGCTGCTGAACGCGGCACTGGAAGCGCCCAATGTATACAGCATCCTGTCGGACGATTTTTCCTCCGTTTATGAGGCCACTCTGCAGCTGATCCAGGCCGGTGTGGAGGACATTCTGTATTTTACCAATTCCACCTCCTACAGCAGCAAAAAAAAGATGGCGGGCTACCGCAGTGCCATGGAATCCCAGAAGCTGCTTAGGAGCAACCACCTGATCCAGTTCTACCAGGGATCTCATGAGGATATCCACGCCATGGCGGACCACTTGATGAAACTCCATCAGAAAGGGCTGCAGTTCCACGGCATCATCGCCTCCGACGACTGCCTGGCTGTAGGCGCCGTCCGTTTCGCCCGGAACGCGGGGCTTTCCATACCGGGGGAGCTGTGCGTCATAGGCTACAACAATTCCCTGCTGGCGCATTGCTGCGAGCCTGAGATGTCCAGCATCGACAACAAGCTGGAAACATTGTGCCAGCACCTGATCCTTACGCTGATGGGAGTGCTGGGCGGCAAGGAAATGCCGAAGCAGACCGTTTTCTCCGGGGAAGTGATACACCGGGGAACCACCCTGGCCTGCAGCCGGGACTGCCAGAAATAGCCCGGAAACATATCACAGACAGTTCATAAAAATACATATAATTAAAGAATATGGAGGGAAGTAACATGAAAGGTTTTATGGACAAGGAATTTTTGCTGGAGACGGAGACCGCCAGGAAACTGTTCCATGACTATGCCGAGAACACGCCTGTACTGGACTACCACTGCCACATCAATCCCAGAGAGATCGCCGAGGACAGGCAGTTTGAAAACATCACCCAGGTGTGGCTGGGCGGCGACCATTACAAATGGCGCTTTATGCGTTCCTGCGGCGTGGAGGAAAAATACATCACCGGAGACGCCTCCGACTATGAAAAGTTCTGCAAATGGGCGGAGTGTCTGGGCAAGGCCATCGGCAATCCTCTGTTCCACTGGAGCCATCTGGAATTGCAGAGATACTTCGGTTATCAGGGCGTGCTGAACGGCAAGACCGCAGATGAGGTATGGAACCTTTGCAATGCCAAGCTGCAGGAGCCTTCCATGAGCGTGCGCAACCTGATCCGCCAGAGCCATGTGACCCTGATCTGTACCACGGATGACCCCGTGGACTCCCTGGAATGGCACAAAAAGATCGCCGAAGATGACAGCTTCGATGTAAAAGTACTTCCCGCCTGGAGACCCGACAAAGCCATGAACATTGAGAAGCCCGACTATCTGGACTATCTGGATAAGCTGGCCGCCGTGACGGGCAGGAGCGAGATCGTCACTTTCGCGCAGCTCAAGGATGTTCTGCGGGAGCGCATGGCATATTTCGCCTCCATGGGCTGCAATGTGTCCGACCATGCCCTGGAGTATGTGATGTACTGCCCCGCCACCGATGATGAGATCGAAGAGATTTTCCTGAAGCGGCTGAACCACATGACTCCCACCAAGGAGGAAGAACTGAAATTCAAGACGGCGTTTATGCTGTTTGCAGGGAAGGAATATGCCCGGCTTGACTGGGCCATGCAGCTGCACTATGGCTGCAAGAGGGACAACAACACCCTGATGTACCACAAGCTGGGACCCGACACCGGCTATGACTGCATCAACAACTACGCTCCCTCCTCCCAGATGGCAGATTTCCTGGATGCGCTGATTCGGGACGATGCGCTGCCCAGGACCATCCTGTACAGCTTAAACCCCAACGACAATCAGGCCATCGGCTCCATTCTGGGCTGCTTCCAGGACAGTTCCGCCGTGGCCAAGATCCAGCAAGGCAGCGCCTGGTGGTTCAATGACCACAAAACCGGCATGCAGGATCAGATGGTCTCCCTGGCCAACCTGGGCAATCTGTCCGGCTTCGTGGGAATGCTTACGGACTCCCGCAGCTTCCTCTCCTACACCAGGCATGAGTATTTCCGCCGGATCCTGTGCAACCTGATCGGCGGCTGGGTGGAAAACGGAGAGTTCCCGGCGGATCTGGATATCCTGTCGGAGATTGTCACGGATATCTCCTACAACAATGCGAAAAGATACTTCAAGTTCCCGCTGTAAGGGATTCAGAGCATCTTACAAAGGGCCAGGCTTCCGCAGGGAAGTCCGGCCCTTTCGGTCAAAAAGAAAGAGGAAGTTATGACAACATTTGTATGCAGCGGACGATCTGACATTGACAGCATCATCATCTACAAGGGACTGCGGGGAGAAGATTCCCCCCTGCAGCCGGACCACTACCACGGCTTCTACGAGATCTTCTGCCTGCTCTCCGGCAAATGCCGCTTCCTGCTCCGCGATCAGGTTTATGAACTGGAAAAAGGGGATCTGGTGTTCGTTACCCCCGGTGAACTGCATCACTCCCGGTATTACCCCGGCATCAACTGCGAGATGATGGATATCCTGTTCAAGAAATCTTTTCTCTATCAGGACGTGGTGGGAAGTGCTCCCTCCTTCATGGGCAGTATTCCCAGCCTGTATCTGGAGGAATATTTTGAGCTGCTCTCCCGGATGTTGTCCGAAACCGCGGGCCTGGATGAATATTCCCCGGATTTTACCACCTGCTATCTCCAACAGCTTCTGCTGTTCCTGGCCCGGCATTCCGTGATGCATCAGCCGGAGCCGGAATTAATCAATGTACGGGACGCGGATATTCAGCAGGCTACCCGTTATATCTACCAGAATTTCCAACGGCCTATCTCTTTGGAGGATGCCGCAGAGGTGGCCTCTCTAAGCCCCACCTATTTCAGCAAAAAATTCAAGCTGGTCACAGGCATGGGCTTCAAGGAATACCTGAACTATGTGCGGCTTAAGCATGCCCAGACCGCCCTGCTCACCACCAGCAACACCATCACGGATATCGCTCTGGAGTGCGGTTTCAACGACGGCAATTACTTCAAGGATCTGTTTCGGAAAGTATATGGGCGCTCCCCCAGGGAATATCGCAAGAACCCGGATGCCACCTGACCGATATATGAATCCTCATAAAAAGGGGCTGTTGCAAAAGTAGATGAATAATCTGCCGGAGCAACGGCTCCGTTTTTAT
>OFFT01000128.1_pt1 | contig 60358 bp, 43 predicted proteins | sample 1521581 | NCBI WGS metagenome assembly OFFT01 (sample SAMEA3504084, study PRJEB24116) | mouse gut metagenome | biome: mouse gut; feature: mouse-associated habitat; material: faeces | place: Denmark | collected 2011
CAGGGGTCAGATCAACCTTGGCCGCAAGGGTCATCCGCGCCTGGGTTTTCCAAGAGAAAACCGACCTGACCCTTATCCACGACCATGCTGCCATTGTGGTGAAAGAACTGAATATCCTCCGAGAAAGGACGGGGAGACATATCACGTTCCGCAGGCTTGGGTGCTTCTGGAGCCACTCTTGGCTTCGGAACAAAATCACCTTTTGATATTTCGATGATTGTGCCGTCTTCAGTGATTGTCTCTTTCTTTGCTGCCTCCAATGCCTCACGTTCGGCCTCCATTTCCGCGAGTTGACGATGGGCGATGCTCATCATAGTCTCGTAAAAACCATTGATTGGTGGATTATCATCCCAGTTGAGAGAACCGTAAAATTCCAGCTCCTTTTCAGAGAGCGGACGGAATTTCTTCGCCTGAGTGTCGGTTACTGTAACGGTCGGCTTTGGCTTTTCTTCCGGTTGGGCAGGTTTTGGCTGACGCTGAGGCTTGCCGATTGGCTCCAGTTCCCCGAAAAGATTGTAGGCAAACAGACGCGGGTCGGGATTGTCGTTGAAGTCGGGTTCACCGTCAGTTTCAATCTCCTTTACTGGTTCAACAGGAGCGGGAGCCGGTTTTGGTTCAACCGTCGGTGGTGGCGTTATAATCTCCGTAGGCTTATATTCCTCCTTTTGTTTCTGCTTTGGATCTTCAAGCTGTTCACAGATAGCCACACGCTGACCTGCCCTTACGAGCTTGGGGAGATAGGTGTCAAGGGCATGGTGCGGAAAACCTGCCAGTTCTATACTGCCGGCTTTGCCGTTGCGACGTCTGGTCAGGGTTATTTCCAGTATCTCCGATGCTTTCACGGCATCTTCCCCCATCATCTCATAAAAGTCGCCCACTCGGAACATCAATATCGCGTCCGGGTGTTTCTTCTTCATCTCCTTATATTGAGTCATCAACGGTGTTTCCGCTATACGCTTCGGTTTTTCGACCTTATTTTCAGTGGAGCGCTTCACTGGTTCAGGCGATGGAGGTTCTGGAGTCGGAGGAGTGATACTCCTATTATTATAGAAGTCCAAATTGAGACGCAGTTTCAGAGATTCATCGAGAGCCTTCCGCATATCGGCTGCAATACCATCGACACCCTCCTCATGCTTGTAGATGATAGCCGGTTTACCGAACTGGTCAGTGCCAACCTTTGCTTCCGTGCAGATAATATTTTGCGGAAAGGCAGCAAAATATTTGTTATTCGGAGCCTTGGTTTCACGGTCAACAATGGATTGGATGAAAAATTCCTCATCAGCTGACAACGCTTTCTTGTTGGTGTGCTTCTGAAGAATAATCAAATCAGACCCGGCATCAGTTCCTGCATTATCGGAGAATGTGTTGTTGGGCAGGCGGAAAGCGCCTACCAAATCCGCACGGCGCATCATCTCCATTCTGACAAATGGACTGGCAGCATTCATCACCCCTTGCGAGGCGATGAAAGCCACTATACCACCTTCATGCACGGAGTCGAGGGACTTCAGAAAGAAGTAATTGTGTATAGTCTTTGTTGACTGACGGTAGGCAATCTCCCTGCTCGTGGCATATCGAGGGTCTGCAACCGCAAAATCTCCGAAAGGAATATTGGACGCAGCCACATCGAAATACCCCTCAAAATCAGGGTCAATCTTCTCAAAGCCCTTTATCTCGGTGGAGATGGATGGATGAAGCGCAGCCAATATTTTGCCTGTCAGCAAATCTTTCTCAAAAGCCAGCGTCTCGGCACCGGGATAATACTCATTTTTCAGGAAGGAGTCAATGAATGCCCCTTGCCCTGCTGACGGTTCCAGAAAACTCTTTACTACAACACCGTTACCCTTCAACGAGCTGGCGATGGCATCAATAACAGGTGCGGGAGTATAGAATGCCGTCAGCACAGAGGCTTTCAGCGAATCCATATAAGCGGCAAACTCCTTGTCATTCTTTGAAGAGTCGTGAATCAATCGGCGCAACTCAACAGTCGGTGCAAACAACTCAATATCCGATTTGCTCCACTTGGCGGCATCCGCAAGATCATTGGCATCGTTGAGTATGCACTTTAATCCTCCGAATCCGGCGTACCTGCGCAGTATCTCCCGTTCAAGGGCATTTTCCGCGTTGCGATGTTCAACATCAAGGTGCAGGGCGAGCCTTATGGCATTGATGTTGTCGCGCATGGTCTGAAGTCTATTGTAAGCCATAGCCGTCAAGTATTTCGGAGATCAGACCTAAAAGTTCAAGCAGCATCGGTCGGTGGGTCTCCCGGCTCAGGAAGTCTCCGTTCACCTGATAGCGGTCGAGGACGGCATGTATTTCCGGCAAAGTAAGAAAATGCAGGGTGCATTTGTGCCAGAGGTAATCCGGCAAACGGGTCCATAGATTTTCCTCGACCACATTATATATGATGTCATAGCGGGAGACATAGATACCTTCGAGAAGAACGCGCATAGCCATTTCCTGTGTGATGGGCACATCATGACCATCCTTCCGCATTTCGGTGAACTTGTCGTATGCGGCTTCGGTACGTTCCTCTATGAATCGTTTGTCGGTATATTGCGGGAACCAATGGTCACGGAGATGACCAATGAGATAGAGCCGGAAATAGTCCGGCCCCATCTGTTCATTATTCTGTTTCATCTTGGGATTTGGAATTTAGTGGTTTTCCCGGCAACCTTGTTCCCATAAGGCGACAGAGTGGTGTGTTTTCGACATCATAAGAAAAAGGCCACCGGGTTTCCCTCCCGATGGCCACCACTAAATCCACGTCAAAAATGAAACAAAAACATTGTATGACGTTGAATCAGTGGCAAAGTTACAAAAAACTTGGCACATGGGAAAGTATATGTGTGTTAATGTGTGTATCTCTCAGACCGTTTTGGCTGACTATTTTCTCCTGCGGTTCTGTCCGCGTCGGCAGCGACGCTCCTTGTCCTTCCTGTTGCGGAGTGTGCGGCCCGGTGTGAAGGCTTCAAGCACCCGCTTGACAATAAGGTTGTAGAGATTCTCCTCCTCTCTGGTGAGGTCGGTGGGATGCAGTCCGGTGGTGACTATGCCGAATCCATAGTAGGGATTCATGCACCCGTCGAAGTTGTGACGACCGGACACAGCCTTCCCTCTCACATATTTGCCCCACTTCCTGTTGAAGCGGAGTGTCTCGCGGTTGCGGATCATCTGTCTCCATATCTCCACCGGGATATAGTTCTGCTTCACCATAGGATAGGAGATAAGTTTCTTCGCCCAGAGATTGAGAGCCGTCTTTACGGTCTTCTCATGGGAATAGTCGAGCTGTACGGCAGCGTCGATGAGCAGCTGGGGCAGATTGTGGAGTGTCGGCTTCTCCGTATATGTGTAGATAGCGAAGTGTGTCAGAGTCACAGAACCTTCCGACGCGGCGTCGAGTCCCACATACCGGAGTTCCTTTACCTCCTGCGCGGCTGTCGCCACGGGGACTTCAACAAACACCGGGGTCGTCTTGAAGTCGGCATCCTCCTCACAGAAGCATACGAGGTGATTGTAGATCTCCCTCTCCAGCCATTCCTCATACATGGCTGGATTCTCCGGACCGTTTTCCATGGCTTTGAGAATGGCAGGCTTGGTGAGGATGGGGAGCCACGCGCGGCGCACTTCCACGGGTGTGGCGAGGAAGTAGTACAGCGAAAGGAAATCCAGCTCACCCTCAAAGTCGGGATTCATGGCGTTGATGACGGTGTGGCTCATTTCCCAGAGAGCCTTGATTGTGGCGAGCTGTTTAGCGTCCTGTTCACTCTTGTTGTAACCCACGAGTGCGTCATAGTCGCGCATGACAAACTCGAAGTTGTGGGCGAGTATCAGCTTGGGATCCATGCCTGAGTTGAGTATGAATCTCTCCGAAGGCTTGAACTTGGCTTCTATTACACCTCCGTTTGTCCATGTCACGGCATATCCGTTGCCGAGAAAGTAGCCGTCGTGTTTTTCGTTAGCGCCTATCGCCGTGGCGATAGTGTCGGCAGTGAGCTGATGGGCGGTCACTACCGTTATGAGGTTCTTGTTCATAACAATGTTTTTTAGAATTATATAATAGGTGGATAAAGTGGTTTTGGGATGAGGATAACATTTCGGAGTCAAATGCCGGAATTGTCGGATACGAATGGCAAAAGTCATGTGCACCTGACTTCTGCACTTGTCGGCATTGCGGTTAAGTAAATTTCCTGTATTATCTCATCATCGGGATGTCAGCGTGTTCAGAGCTTCTGACCTTTCGGCTTTCGCTGCTGCTTCTGCTGGGCATCATCCTTGGGTACTGTCTGACCTTTCTGGAGTGGGTCGCTGACGTTCTTTGTCGCCTCGTTGGTCAGACCGTCATTGTTGACAGCCTTCTGAGTTCTGGACTCCTCCGCGACCTTGACCCTCGGGTCGTTGAGACTGGTGTTCGGTCGCTGCTTGTCGGGATTGAATTTGAGATAGACGGCGCATGGCTGACCTTGCTTGTCGACCATATTCTTCATCTCCACGACTTCCCCCTTGACGTATGCCTCCTGCTGCTGGGGTGTGAGCGGCACACCGGCCCACTTTGTGATTGGCTTGATCTTGCCGTCCTTTGTGAGCCATGAGGACTGCTGCTGTGTCTGTGTCTGACCATTTTTCTCGGAGAGTTCCTGCTTCCTTGCGCCGCCGGGTACAAACTCGATACCCTTGCGGTCGGCTGAAACCTGAAGCACCACCGTATATTTCTGACCGTTCTTCCCCTCTATCTCTTTCGGTGGAAGTGCCTTGCCCTCCTTCAGCTGCATGACCTCGGGTATTGTGAGCTTTGTCTGCCCCACGGTGTCACGGATATATACATCCTTGACAGGCACCGAGACAATCTCGTTGGTGAGGCGGTCGAGACTGACGTATGAGGGGACTTTCTCACCGTTGGCTCCGGTCAGTTCCACGACCTTCCCGAGGTTGCCGGTGTACCTGAGTGCGTCCTTATCCTCCTTGGTGAACTTGTAGCCCTCAAACTCCTGGTCGAGCTTCGGCTCCCGGTGGATGAAGTGCGGAACGACCTTTACATTGCCGGCGGCATCGGTACGAAACGACAGACGTGCGTCAATCTGGAACTTCTCGCCGCCGAATGTCGGGGTGACAGTCACGAGTTTCGACTTACGGTTGTAAAGCATCTCCTTGAGGTCTCCTGATTTTGCGAGTTCATCACGGTCGATTCCCCATTTCTCCTTGAGGTTGGCCCAGTCGATTTTACTCTCGTCGATAGCCCGATAATGGTTAGACTGCTGGGTATTATCAGCTGAAGTCGCATTCCCCATTACAGGGTTGGACTGTTCTGCGGTCTGGGTCGCCTGTGCTTCCACAGGTTTCTGTTCGGGGGCTTCGGGCTGAGTCTGATTCTGCATTTCGGATTGAGTCTGCTGAGGCATCTCGACCTTGAAGTCTTTGAGAATTTCGGCGTTCTCCTCCGGCTTCTGCATGAAGTCTGCCATCGCCATGCCTACGCTCTCATATCGGTCGGCGGGGACTTTGAAGAATCCGAATGTCGTGGGGTTCTTCGCCTGACGGATGAAATTGGAGAGGAATGCCTCCAGCGGGTTCTGACCTTTGGTGAATTTCACGAGGTCGGAGAGTTTTGCCGATTTTACATCGGTCATCTTGGGTGTGCCGTCCTCATTGAGTCCGGTAACAGCGCCTACCTGCCCGGTCTCATTGTTTCGGGCGATAAGCACTTCTTCGTAATTCTGGTTTTGTTCCATAATTAAAAAGTGGGTTTAGTGGGTTTTCATACTTGCGCCGTTGCCGACGCGATAATTATATGGGTGGTGTGTATAGTATTCTCAGGCATTCTCCGTGGCGAACATCTCGATTACGTCCGCCTTGCGGTAGCGGATTGCGCAATTCTTTCCTTTGCCGGACCTGTTGTATGGGATTATACCTGCTGAGCGGCGGTTGTACATGGTTCTGCGGGATACATTGTATCTCTCGCAGACCTGCTGCTCAGTCCATGTGTCTTCATCCGGATCAAGAATGCCGAAACCTTGGAAGGCATCCTTGACGGATTTTGCCACTGTGTCGATCTTGTTGTCGATACCGTTGCGAAGACTCTTGACTTCCTCGCGCAACTCCGCCACCATTTGCAGGAGTCTGTTGAACTCGGCGGCGCTTACCATAGCATGACAGTGTTGGATGATTCAACCATACGGCGCGGGCCGGACTTTATCTCTTCGGCGAGGTGGGAAACCCTCATTCCGATTTTCGGGAGTTTGATACTTTTCATCTTCAAAGTAGATTTAGTGTTTCGATTTACGCCACGAATTTCGGAATTTGCGTCCGGACCAATCAGGAACGTTCCCGGAACGTTCCTACTTTTTTTATGGTTCTTTTACGTTTGGAATGCTGTTTTGACATTTCTTTACAGATTGTGGGAAATCCAATCTGTGGTTGCTGTCAAAGCCAACCGGCATCCGCAGCGTCGGGAATTTGACATACTAACACAGGACACATAGCCTTTGGTTTCAGGCAAAAATCAATGTTGGGAAATGTTGGGAAACTATTTGGAAAAGTTGGGAAACGGCTGAGAATCAGAAATCTTTTTACCACATTCCGATGTTGCAAGGATGAAGATTCTGATATTTCCCCACTGTTCGGCATCTTCACACAACCCAATTCCAAAACCACTTTATCCCCGTTAAAAAAATGGATTTTATAAAAATCGAGAGAAGCGTATTTGAGGGTCTGGTCTCTACGCTTAAAAATTGCCATGAGGCATTGCTCACGGCAATATCACAATTATCACACACTCCTCGTGATGAATGGATAGATAATGAATGTGCCCGGAATATCCTGTGTAAATCGAACCGCACGATGCAGACATTGCGTAGCTCCGGCAAGATAGGATATTCCATCATGGAAGGCAAGGTTTTCTATCCGTCAGCAGAGATTGCAAGATTGTTGAATGAAAATTATTACAGCAATGAAACCTGATGATTTGACCAAGACAGAATTGCACAATTTATATCGGTTAATATCAAGTATCAATGAATCAGCGCGGATGCTTGCCGATATTTCCAGACCAATGTTTAATGGCATACGCTATATCAGCGATTCTGAACTTGCGAACAGATTGCGTGTAAGCAAACGCACATTGGCTAATTACAGGGCTGCCGGTATTTTGGGCTATTATAATGTCGAGGGTAAGGTGATTTATGCTGATTGCGACATAGAGGATTATCTCAAGGACCATTATATCCCGCCATTCCAATGAGGGACGCCCCCGACAGTTATCAATGACTGCCGGGGTCGTCTGTATAATATATTGGCATTATAATGCCAGTTGATATTCAGAAGGTGTTCCATTACATATTTCTGATATGTAGGTTAAGGTCAGATGCTCATTTACGACGTAGTAAGCACATAATCATATACGGGACGGATAGCAATATTGTAACCGTCATGAATCAGATCCTCATTATCATGGTCTGTCAATAGAAGGAGATTGTCACATCCCGTTTTTTTTGCGGCCATAAGCAATCCGGCTATTTCTCTTTTCTTCGTTTTTGGAGAAGAAATGTCGTATGATACCTGAACGGCAAGCACAGCCTTACGTCCGTCACATACTATGAAGTCGCACTCTCCGGACCTGCCATCATAATAGTATATATCAAACCCACGCCTTTTATACTTACGCAGAAGATCAAGATACACTATTGTCTCAAGGCGCCATCCGAGGTTCTCTCCGGCAAAGGCATTCTCCCTCTTGTTCATCAAAGCAACGTCGATAGGGTACACTTTCTCCCCGACAATCCTTTGTCGGCTCTTTGGAGAGTATTTCTGCAATCCAACCAGAAGATATGCCTGTTTGAGATAACTCACATAGTTTTTCGCCGTATGCTGGGATTTGAATCCGAATGTCTCCTGCAATGTCTTGTCCACGACAACTGCAGGGGCTACATTCAGGAGATGATGGGACATCTGTTCAAAGGCGGATGTATGCACCACTTTGAAACGCTGCTCTATATCCCTTCTGAGTATGTTGTTGACCAGACCGTCTATGTATTCCTTGTCATCGCGTATGAACTGTAGCTCCGGAAATCCTCCCTGACTCATATATTCATCAAACGCGGCTCTTCTGGCTGCGATGGCTCTTGTTGTCATGGATTTTACATTAACATTCTTAACCTCGCAGTATTCCGCAAAAGAAAACGGATAGAGGGAAATTGAGTGGTGACGTCCTGTAAGATGAGTGGCAAGTTCACCGCTCAACAGTTTTGCATTCGACCCTGTGATTATGACGTGCATCTGCTTTCGCAACAGACGGTTCACAAACAGATACCATTCCGGGATATTCTGGATCTCGTCAATGAACAGATAGTTGAAATCTCCATTTATTTTGTAAAGCACTTCAAGCACATCGTTCAGATCATCTCCTGTCATGTGTATCATACGCTCGTCGTCGAAGTTGACATAAGCGAATTTAACCCCACTTCGGGTAAGCGCGTTATAACATAGGGTGGATTTTCCACTCCGCCGCACGCCTATCACAACCTGAGCTTGTGTGCTGTTTAGGTCGATGCTGTCCTCTTCCGGTCGTCGGCAGAAACGTATGTTTTGTTTTTGTACCAACTCCTCCATCTGGTCAGACAGTATGGTTTCAAGAATTCGTTTATCCATATATTATCATTTAGGTCACAAAGGTACTAAATTTTTCTGGATAGACTGCACTAATAGTCGTAAAATTTGAAGCCAAAACGCATTAAATAACACTTTAGGTTTGAAAATAATGCATTATTTAACACTGTAAAATTTGGTCGGCTCAGAAATTTTACTTAACTTTGCATCTGAAAGGAGAACTTTGACAAGTTAAGGCACTATGACAAAAGAGTTGGTAGCAACAGCGCGACCCGCTTATGGCTGACTCCCCAATGTCAGATGCTGAAAAACGATGAAATTCGCAGGTGTAAGGAGGGTAAAAACACCCTCTCAAAACACCACTAAACACTTGAATACCACAATGTTCGATAACGGACACCAATACTATGTGGAAGGATCACAACAAATGGTGTTGTGGTTCCTTTATGAGTAGTTATACTAATATATACAGAAAATGGGGACAAAGTTGGCCTAAATATAGAAAGAGCCTCACTGCATCGATTAAGCAACTTTCAATCGGATCATATAAATCCGAAAGAAATGAGTCTTCCGAAGAAGGTATTCTTGATGATGTTGATATAAATGAACTGGAGGATCAGAATAACAGCAACATACCTTCATGGTTAAAAATATGCTATCTTGATAAAGGCTATTTCAAGAGGCCTGATTTCAGGGAGACTCTTTATTGGTGTAGTATTGATTTGACAAAATACTATCCTAGTATTAAAATGGATGTCCTCGAGGAACAGATTATTAAACATTGTTCAATTACTAAAGACAGTAGTGCCGCCAGACTTATATCAACATTGCTTGACTTTAAGGTGAATTATGAAAATTATAGTGATGACGAATTGGAAGTAATGAGCCTTAAGGAAAAGAATTTCCACGCTTTGCCAACTGGCCTTATTGTTGGAGGCTGGCTGGCCAATATATATTTGCTTGATTTAGATAAAGGAATTGACCAAAAGCTTAAGAGTAATAATGGAATAATTCATTTTCGCTATGTAGATGATCATACGTTTGTATCGGATGATTTTGACAATTTACTAAAATGGGTGCACGAATATATAGTCGGACTTAACACATTGGATTTATCCATAAACGATGATAAGATACAACCTGCTATTCCCGGCATCAATGGATTTGTATTTCAGGAATATCTAAAAAATGGCAGAGAGTATATTCAGAGCGGAGTTTTTAGGCACAGGCTTTTGGCGAAATTTAAGATAGACAACACCTTTGATATTCAAAATTCACTGAATGACATTCGTAAAAATACGAGAATAGACCCCAAATACCCCTCTCCATTGATGACCTTGACCTTACAGAAGGTCTCTCAGATTTCGCATATAAGTCTAAGGCTTATGTCTCCAAATGAAACGGATATGATTTTTCATGATCTTAAATCATTGATCTCAATCGATTTGCCTGATGCTGAAATCAAAAAGGATACGAGAATTTCATTCGCCAGCACAATGCTGTCACGATTAATCGTGGCGGATGCTGTGGATTTAAAGAAAATCCATATCTATCGAAAGACCTTTATCGACTCTTGCAACGCCGCTATTCAAAGACGAAGACAAAAGAATAATAAAATAGAAAGATCAAAAGATTCAAAGAATACTGACAATGGTAAAGAATTGTCTGATTCCGAAAAGTATGAAAAAGAGATAGGAAATTTGTGTTGCGCAGTATTTGACGGGCAATATGATTCTTATGAAAGTGTGGCAACAAAAGAAAATAGGGAGAATCATAAATACCTTGACTGGGAAAGTCTTCGCAAATTCTATATAGAATGCTCTAACTCTAATAAGGCGGTAAATAGACGAGCTATTAAGGTCTATATGCTACTCAGACAGGCTATCAAGGAAATGCCTGACAAAGTAAATGTTTGGATCAGAACAATGGAGTTTTGTATTAAACATTTCCCGGAGAAAACGTATCAGCTATTCGATGAATTATGGAAAATCACGAGTAATAGATATATCCATCCATTATCAGCATCATTTATATGCAGACAGATGATATCCTTATTGACGATAAGGATGGTAAACGCTATATGGAAATTAAATGGTGAATACGACATTAAAACGCGTGAACACATTTCCAATCTAATCAGTATAATAGAAAGTAATCCTCATGATCCGAATAAAGATAAAGCATACGGTTACTTTTACAATCAGGGATGTGTGGCCTTGTTTAAGTTAACTAAGGCCTTCGCAAACGCACATATCAAAAAAAATTATCAGGATTTGAGATTATTTCTTTCGGATAATCAATCTGATGCAAACTTTTATATTTTATGGATTCTAAGATTGGCACCAAACTATATACCAAGAAGCGAAATAACAGATTTTATTAAGAATGTTATCGATTATATTTCAATCGATGGGGCTTATTTCGACGCACTCGTGTTTAAGATTATTAAAGAGTATGGATTAGCAAAGATTGATGTTCAAGATACACTGAACAGGCTTACCGAAAAGAGTAAATCTGAGCTGACAATTGCTGTTCGTAATCTCATTATAGACGAACTTAATAATCCCAAAGATACTATCCAGTCAGATATATCTTTGCGGAATTGGCTTCGTATGAGAAAAAAACATTGCTTAAAGACAGAGTTGGCTTCTACTATAATATTTGGAAAAATATGTGATTTTGTATACAACAATATAGAATCTCGTGAGCTAAAAGGTAAAACTCTTAGTTTGGCAAATCTGCGTATAGATATTAAGACTAAGGAAACACGTGAACAAGATAATAAAAGTATTGGCAATGCCGATGTTGACACCAAAGCCAATAGTAACGTAGGGAACGAAATTGACGTGACGTGGACGGATCTATTGAACTCAAAATACAAACCACAAATTAGTTTTTCAGAGGGCGATATACCATCGATACTCCTAAAACTATTTTCAACTTCACATCTGGAAGATGATGCACATTATGATTCAAAGATAATATTCCAATTAGGAGTTGTATATTATCATCTGCTGGCACGTGAATATAGAGATGATTTTGAAAGTCTTATCGAAGGTAGAAACTATAAGTGGTCTTCTCGGATAAACGCTCTTGAACGTGAAGGAAAAATATCAACAGTCACAAAAGAGATTTTGCGTGGGTGCCTGTTGCCTAATTCATGGGAGCATAGAAGAATTAATGGCACTATTTCACCTATTGCAAGAAAATACTCTATACTAAAATTTGATGATCTGATTTTTAAAATAAGTTCAGCTGTAAATGAATTGCGAAAGTCTATTGTGGTTGGACGCATTGATGACAACGAGTTAGGAAGGAATGATCTTAGTTGCGTTGAACTTAAAATTATAAAGGCGTAAAATATGGAAAAGAAACTTCGCGTAGCTATCATACAATCGACGTTAGATAATATGGCAGCATGGCAGGTGATAGATCAAAACTTTCCCAACATTAATAAATGGGAATCAATGCGGACATGGGAGGAAAGTGTAAATGCATTACGCTCATTGGCAACCATGTCGGAATCCCAGCGTCCTCATGTTATAGTCTTACCGGAGTTTGGTGTTGATAAAAATCATGAGTACGACCTGAAATCATTTGCACACCTGACAGGGTCTATAATTATTGGAGGTATCGGGTTTAAAAATGAAGGGGATGCTATTTACAATAAAGCAATTGTTACAATTCCCTATGGTTGGCCATTCGGGAACGGGGATACAGACTACCATTCATTTTATTTTGGTAAGAGACATCCGGCCAGAGTTGAAAAATCGTTTATTAGGAAGGTCGCAAGATTAACTGGGAATGAATATGATTTTAAGCCCAGCAAGGAAATCTATATCCTATCGTTGCCAAATTTTGGTAATATCGGATTAGCTATATGTGCTGATTTTTACGATATTGAGCGATATATGGTTTATCAAGGTAGGATTCAGCATTTGTTCCTCCTTGCATACAATCAAGATACCGAATCATTCAATCATCTTGCCGAGTCGGCTGCGCGACTTATATTCTGTAATGTAGTGATATGTAATACCGGGTATCATGGAGGTTCTATAGCGTTCAGTCCGAGGAAGAAATCATACGAGAGAGTGTTATATTCTCATTATGGTTCAAAACTTTGTACGGTACAGACTGTAGAACTTCCAGTTGCTGATTTGATTGAAGCTCAAAAATCCGAGTCCGGTCATCCTGACTTTAAAACAGTGCCTCCGGGATACGAATTTTATGATTCAGGACTTTGTTCAGATGACTGATCTACTAAGTGGCACTCTTGTATCAACGATCTAACTCATTTCTCACTTTAATCATAGTTTTGCTCTTCATTCAATTAGCCCTTCATCCCTGATACCTCTTGTCCTTATTTTATAATATGATAGGAATTCATTAAGTAGTTTAGAAAAATTCCGGTATTCTCAGAAGAAATACTATCTTTGCATCAAGATAAAGAGTTATTTGAAAGCATGAGGAATATAGTGATTCTGAACAGTCTGGCATTTTCTTATCCGTTGCCCGTTCTCATGCGAGTTGAATATAATTCGTTGATAGTCAAATAAAGTACTTCAAACTATCACAAATATACGGAAACAATAAATATCCACAATGCATAATGTCACAAATTCAATGTTTTAATAAATTGTTTAACATCTTCATAAACCGCATTATTCAAATCAGGATATTTGTTAATTACATCTTCAACCCATGATGGGCCATGACCTCCAACTGTAGGAATAAAATTTTCTAATTCACCAACTAAAGGAAGGTGTATACCGACTTGTTTCAATGCCGTATTAAGGTCTTCAATTGCTTCTTGCGGATCTCCATTTGGCAATACCCTAATTCCAGATTTCTTAATCATGGACCAACCTTTATGTTCAAAAATAGTTTTCTTAAGTTTATCTAACTGTTTTTTATTAAGGTATTGTATTCCATCATTTTCAAATTCAGATATAGTTTCTTCAATTCTTTCCCGCTGTTCTTTGAGTAATGTCGGCTTATCTAGCGATTTTGCGCCAGCAGCGATAACATTATATCTTTTTTCTATTGTTGGCCATTGTCCTCCACAAATTTCATACAATAACTTTGTCAAATTGGAGTCGTTAAGAATATCTATATCAGGAATAATCCGAAAATCGACACCTAATGTTTTAAGTGCATTAGCGACTAATGGCAAGCGTTGCTTGCCACCACAATGAGTAATAATGTAGAATTTGGTTTCTCTTCTCCAGTTTTAATGTGATCAAGAATAATTGAATACAGTCTGCAATCGGAGTCACTTTCACAAACTATAGTAGACTCATGGAATACAGAATCCACTATGTTGGAATAACGTAATAGAGAGTCTTTCCAAATACTACTTAATTTCTCGTTATCTAAAACTTTTATCATGTTAATGTCACCGTTACGAGTAACACGAACAATTTTTACTCTACTGGAATAGCTATTAATTAATCCTTTAAGAAAATCTTGGCTATGAGTAGAAATGAAGGCCTGTTTATCATCTGATAATGCCTCGCTAAATATCTGACCAAGTATTCGTGCCTGTGGTGGATGTAAGAATGACTCTGGTTCATCAATTATGAAACATGAATAATTCGGCAAAAGAAGATATAGGAGTATTCCCGCAAAACTTCTCATACCATCACCCTGTTCATGAAGCATGGGAAGTTGTTGTAATCTTCTTTTGTATTCCTCTTGTCTATTTTGTTCATCCACGAAATTCCCTTCAAGTTTAATAGGATTACCTATATAGAGTGGAATATTCAGAGAGTCGAACCCCGGGATCAGCGATTGACCAAAAGCCTTTCGAAAAAAGTTTGAAAGCATCTCTCTTATTGGAGGAAATGCCTTGACATTATGAATTGGATGAGTTGGAGATTCGTCCTCTCTTAATATATTCGGCGGGTTTACAATAGAGAGTCTATTGTCTGTCCTAAGTTCAGTAATAAAAAATGAACTAATATCTAGGCAGTTACTGCTAATTAACTTGTTGTTTTCGAGGTGGTAAGGCCATATATGATAATTTATGCCTGAATAGATAAAGCCACTGTTCGGGTCCTTTGACTTCGCGGAACACCCCTCAATAAATGCCACATCATTTTCTGAATTTTGAAATGTAATATCCACATCTTTAATAACAACCTTGCGATGTTGGTTCTTTATACATGCATAAATATCTTTTAAGGACTGACTTTTACCAGCATTATTTGGTCCTACAAACACTACTATATCATTCTTATTGATGTTTATTGTTTCTCCATTATTAAATTTAATTGAATTTACAAATAATGCAGGAGTATTACCTTCAACAGTTGTTATATTCATAATCTAAAATTTTTACAAATTGGAATAATAGATATTGTTCTGTCTAACCGATACTCTAAATCTTCGCTGCTTTCAGAGTTGGTGATAACAAGGAGGTTGTCGCAGTGGAGTTCTTCGGCGGCTTCGACGAGGGCGTCGAGTTCGCGTTTGCGGGTTTTCTCGGATGTCATGTCGTAGCAGACTTGAATCAGTTGCTCTACCTTTGTGCCTTTGCGGGTTACGAAGTCTATCTCTTTGTCGTTGCGTGTTCGGTAATAGAACAAGGTCTTACCGGGAATATAACCACGGCGCAGCAATTCTACAAATACTTGGTTCTCTAACAATCGTCCGAGATTTTCGCTTAGATTGAAAACCGTGCTTTGCACAAAACCGTTGTCAACGACATATACCTTTTTCTGAGCTTTGCTCATCAGTTTCAGCTTGTTGTTGAAACGCGGCAGAAAGAAGAACAGATAAGGTTCGCTGAGATAGTCGCAGAATTTCTTTGTCGTCGACACGCTTGACAATCCCAGCTCTCCAGCAAGTTCATTGGCTGAAATCGGATTGCAGAAATTTGACAACAGATATGTTGCAAGGTTGTATAGGTCGGTTGTGTTCCTTACTTTATGGCGTTTGGCAACATCTTTCAGCAATATTGAATCAAATAGTGTTGAAAGATAGTTCTTGGTGATACTGCGAGCCGGTATCGTTTCGGGATAGCCGCCATTGCGCATATAATCATCGGCGAGAACGATTGCCTGTGCCGACTGTTCCTCTCGTTCCGGACTGATGTTTTTCCATCTCATCGTTTCGTCGAGACTGAACGGCAACATCTCAATCTGGAGATAACGCCCGGTCAGGACAGTCGCCATCTCGCTGCTCAACATTTTCGCGTTACTACCCGTGATTATAAGATTTTTGCCACGACGGTAAAGTTTGCTGATCCATAAATCCCAGTCGGGAAGATTCTGGACTTCATCAAGCAGCATAAAATCATAATCGGGATAGACATCATCAAGAGCAGACATCACCAGCTCCTCATTCCATTTTTCAAGCAACTGGCTGTCATCAAAATTGAGATATGCGAAATTTTTGCCTTGCAACATAAGCAGGGCAAAAACCGATTTACCTATGCGTCGAGGCCCGGTTATAAGTTTGATAAGCGAATTTTGCAACAGTTCGTCAGTATCATACTTGGTATGTCGTTGCTGATAAGGACGCGACATCAGTTCGTCACGTTCCGCCCGCTGATTAAGTATCGTCGTTTTCATCGCAGTCTGTCTTAGACTACAAAGATAACGAATTTTATTCAATTAGCACTCTGTATTGAATAAAATAGGTGTTTTTTTATTCAGTACTAATTGAGTCGCTGATTAAAATAGAGAAAAAGTGAACCACAAGTGTTTTGCCTGTGGCTTACTTTTGCGTTATTTAATTCCGAAGCCTCTCTTTACGGTCTGTGTCAGCCGTTGCCATTGTTCTTTGAGCCATTGGAATATCCGCGTTCCATTGACATGGAGATGAAATTTGTTGTCAGTGGGGTCTCGCTTGATTTGTACCTTCGCACCCGAAGCGTCCACCTCTCTCCGCTGGAACGTATAATAGAGTGTCATGCCGGACTTTAAGACACACTCTCAATATCCGAATAATGCTGATTATCAGAATGCTTTTAATGCTTAATATAAATTTTACCACTGTCAGGTATGCTGCCATGTTGGGCTCCCACATCAATGAAAAAACTCCCGGACGCTGTGCGCGCCGGGAGTTTTTTTATCGGATATGATGCGGAAGGGATCAGATGATGCCCTGGCCCATCATTGCGTCTGCTACCTTGAGGAAGCCAGCGATGTTGGCACCCTTCATGTAGTTGATGTAACCGTCAGCCTCTGTACCGTGCTTTACGCAGTTCTCGTGGATGTCGGCCATGATCACATGGAGCATCTCGTCCACTTTCTCTGCGCTCCACTGGAGGTGTTCGGCGTCCTGAGTCATTTCAAGACCGGAAACAGCCACACCACCGGCGTTTACAGCCTTACCGGGAGCGTAGGGAACCTTGGCTGCGATGAACGCGTCGATAGCCTCGGCGGTGCAACCCATGTTGGAAACCTCAGCAACCATGGTCACCTTGTTTGCGATAAGCTGCTTTGCATCTGCCTCGCCGAGCTCGTTCTGGGTAGCGCAGGGAAGAGCGATGTCCACCTTCTGCTCCCAGGGCTTTTTGCCTGCGAAGAACTGCGATCCGGGGAATTTGTCGGCGTAAGGAGCCACGATATCGTTGCCGGAAGAGCGGAGTTCGAGCATGTAGTTGATTTTCTCGGCGTCGAGACCTGCGGGATCGTAGATATATCCGTCGGGACCGGAAATGGTCACAACCTTACCGCCAAGCTCGGTAGCCTTTGTAGCGGCACCCCATGCCACGTTGCCGAAGCCTGAGATTGCGATTGTCTTGCCAACGATGGTTGTCTTGAGGTCCTTCATCATCTGCTCTACGAAGTAGAGAGCGCCGAAACCGGTAGCCTCGGGACGGATACGGCTACCGCCGAATGTGAGACCCTTGCCTGTGAATGTACCTGTGTTTTCGCGGGCGAGCTTCTTGTACATACCGTACATGTAGCCTACCTCGCGGCCGCCTACGCCTATATCGCCGGCGGGAACGTCACGGTCGGGACCGAGATTGCGCCAGAGTTCAAGGATGAACGCCTGGCAGAAACGCATGATTTCGGCGTCGCTCTTGCCGCGGGGGCTGAAGTCGGAACCACCCTTGCCTCCACCCATCGGGAGAGTGGTGAGAGCGTTCTTGAAAGTCTGCTCGAAGCCGAGGAACTTGAGGATTGAAAGGTTCACTGACGCGTGGAAACGGATACCACCCTTGTACGGGCCGATGGCGTTGTTGAACTGTACGCGGTAGCCGATGTTGTTCTGAACTTCTCCCTTGTCGTCAACCCAGGTCACGCGGAATGTGAAGATGCGGTCGGGCTCGACCATGCGCTCTACGATGCGGGCCTTCTCCCATTCGGGATGCTGGTTGTATACGTCTTCTACACAAAGAAGAACTTCTTTCACTGCCTGGAGATACTCTTTCTCACCAGGATGCTTGGCCTCGAGGCCGGTCATGATTTCCTGAATATTCATGATGATCCTTTTAGATTTAAGGGTTGTTGTTTCCTTTTAACCGAAGCTGCTCCATGTCCCGACAAGGGACTTTGGGGCAGACTTCAAATCCACTGCAAACTTACAAACTTTTATCGTCTCTACCAAATATTTCCGTAAAAACTTTTACTCGATTTCAAGGAACACGTCCCAAGTCCGGAACAGACATCCCAATATATGTTTTATAACAGAAAAAGGCCCCCTGCCGAAGCAGAAGGCCCTTACTCTAATTCTATTCAGATACTATTATTTCTGAGTGAAGATTACGATACGGTTCCAGTCGTTGGTGCTGTAGGGCTGAACATCAGAACCGTCGAAACGGATGGTGAGACGGCTTGCATCGATGCCGTACTGGCTTGTGAGGGCGTTGGCCACTGCGTTGGCACGACGCTCTGAGAGAGCCATGTTGTACTCGGCTGTACCGGTATTCTTGTCGGCGTAACCAACGATGGTGATGTTCTCTTTGGGGTTAGCCTTGAGCCATTCAGCCATGTTGTATACATTGACTTCCTCGGTAGGCATGATCTTGTCGCTGTTGATCATGAAGCGTACGGTAGCCATGAGAGGAGCGTTCACGCAGTCTTTCTCTACAACCTCGGGGCAGGGGAGCTGAGCCTGGAGGTTAGCGACTTCCTGACCGCAAGCGAGAAGCTGTGCGCGAAGGTCATTGACCTGACCGTTGAGGGCCGCCACCTGGGAAACGTAGTTGCACTCGTTGAAAGTGTTCCAGCCACGTCCGCCGATGTTGAAGTTGAAACCGCCCATTGCGCTTACGAGAGCGTCGATGGAAGCGCCGCGAGCCTCGTTGTTCCAGTTGTCGGCATAGAACGATGCGCGAGCCTCAGCGAAGAAGTCGACATACTTGCAGAGACGGAAACGGAACTGAAGACCTGCGGAAACAGGGAGTGTCCACTGTACGGCCTTAATGTGCTGATTGCCGTCTTCCCATGTGCTTTCAATGTTGGAAGATCCGGGCACCTTTCCCTCGCTGTTGTGGAAATCCCAGTTGGCGTCACCGCCGAGACCGAAGAAGGGAACGATGCTGAACACACGCTTCTCGTTGACACCACCGAGCGAGTTGAACATATCCCACATCATTTCGAGCTGGAGATTTGCATGCTTGGAGTGTGTCCAGCCGAGATTGGGCTGAGAAGGCATGGGGCTATCCCAGTGGAGGGAACCGTAAACGCCTTTGAAACGGAAGCCGATATAGGGGGATACCCAGCGGCCGAAACCTAAGCTGTAGGTAGCGGTCCATTTCTTGGCCGCCACGGCATCCATGGTGTTGCTTACCTGGCCACGTTCTACGATGGGCTGGTTACCACCGGCGCTGATTTCGATAAACCAGTTGTTACGCCAGTTTGAGAAATAGTGGTTGGAGTTGTCGCAAGTGAACTCTGTCACTGATACGGCATCGTCAACGAAGACATCCTGCGCATTCGCAACGTTGCTGAAAGCGAACGATCCGGCGCAAAGGGCCATTACGTAGTAAAGATTCTTAGCTTTCATAATGTAATTTTTTAAGAATAGAATTATTATTTTCGATTTTATCAATGTAACGTTAAAAACTTTTAATTTGTTTATCAAATTTTTCGTTTTTAACATTCAAGGGTCATACACTTCACGGTTAACTGGCAACAATTCAGCAACTTTTGCAGAATCTTCCGCCGCAACCTTTTCTATCCCGCATTTCATCCGGGAGCCAGCACATACGCCTGACTGCGGAAGGAAATCCAAGGTCAGTTCAATATACAATAGTTCAGGAGACAATTCGAGACTCCAAAACTTTTTGCAAAGTTACGCATTATTTTCTAATTTAGAATAAAGACAGCAGGATTTTTTTAAACAAAGTTAAAAAATGTTCATTGTTTGGATATTTTTGGCTAATTTCGCGGTTGAAGACCATATTCAGAAAAAAGCTCTCCCCGGGATACCCACACAATAATATGGTTTTTCACACATTAATATATAAGGCTGATATGTCCGACGGTTCGGATTCCCGATTTCAAGGGACCTGCAAACCTTCCGGAAGCCTTATAAGAGTCGAGAAAAATGAACAGGCACCGCAAATTCAGAATACGGATTGACGACGAGTCGCACCTGAGCACGCTTGCCGACATCACGCTGTCGCCGGCGGCGGCTGTGGCGGCAGCTGTCGCTCTGTTTGCCGCAATGCTTCTCATAGCCGGCGCCATAGTGACACTCACCCCGCTGCGCACACTGCTGCCGGGTTACCTCAACGAATCGCAGAGGGTCGCGTCGGAAGAAAACATTCTCCGCCTCGACTCCCTGAGAGAGAAATATTCCAAAAACCAGAAGTTTATCGACAACTATCTCCGCGTCACCGATATCGACCGCACAGTGTCGGATTCGGTGGCCTTTGACACAGATGTCCGGGAACTGACTCCCGACTCGCTGCTGCCGGCACTCCCCGCCGAACGGAAATTCATGACCTCGATGGAGGAACGCGAGCGCTTCAACATCTCTGTGCTCGCACCGCTTGCCGCCGACGGAATGCTCTTTTCGCCGGTAACGGCCGACGGCATCTTCACAGCCGATTCCCGTTCCGAAGAGGCTGGAATCATCATTGTGCCCGAAGGCACCTCGGTGCAGAGCGCCGCTGACGGAACCGTCGTCGGAGTATATTACTCCCCCTCCGAGCGGGGATACGCCATTCTTGTCCAGCATCACAAAGGGTTTCTCTCCGGATATTACGGCGTAGGCACGCCTTTGGTGTCGACCGCCGACGCCATCGACTCCGGGCAGATCATCGCGCTCTCCCCCGAACCGGACTCACGAAATCGCCGCACATTCACCGTCCGGCTCTGGCACAACGGACTTCCAGTAGTTCCATACGAATATGTCGGCTCATCCACATCGGTGTCTATCCCGGAGACCACATACGAGGCTCCAAGAGGAAGATAGACTGTGAAATTGCGGCCCATAAGCTTGCAATTGGTTGAATTTAGTTAATTATAAATTATGAATTATAACTCATATAATTCGGACAACGCAACCGGCACCATCGAGGTCGGGATACTCGGCTCCACGGGGAGCATAGGCACGCAGACGCTCGACATCGTGTCGGAATATCCAGCACGGTTCCGCGCCTCGCTTCTCACCGCCGGCAAGAACTGGCGGCTTCTCGCCGAGCAGGCACGCAAATATCTGCCACAGCGCGTGGTGATCGCCGACGAGACAGCATACCCCTATCTGCGTGATGCCCTGTCCGATCTGCCGGTGGAAGTGGCCGCCGGCGCGGAAGCCATAGCCGAGGCTGCGGCAATGCCGGAACTGGACACCGTGGTGACAGCCATGGTGGGATACAGCGGTCTGATTCCGACTGTCAGGGCAATACGGGGCGGCAAAAGGATAGCCCTCGCCAACAAAGAGACTCTCGTGGTGGCCGGTGAGATAATAACACGTCTGCTCGAAGAATCAGACTCGGAGATTGTCCCGGTCGACAGCGAGCACTCCGCCATCTTCCAGTGTCTGCAAGGAGAATCCTCCCGCCGGGCAAGCAAGATTCTTCTCACAGCCAGCGGAGGACCTTTCCGCACCAAAAGCCGCGAGGAACTCGGACATGTCACCGTGGCCGACGCTCTGAACCATCCCAACTGGGACATGGGAGCGAAAGTCACCATCGACTCCGCATCGATGATGAACAAAGGATTCGAAATGATAGAGGCGAAATGGCTGTTCGGCTGCCCAGCAGACAAGATAGAGATTGTAGTCCATCCCCAGAGCATTGTCCATTCGATGGTGGAATTCAATGACGGATCCATCAAGGCGCAGCTCGGACTTCCCGACATGCACATCCCCATCCGGTACGCACTCGCCTACCCGGACCGTCTCCCCTCATCGACGCCGGCCCTGAGTCTGCCCCACTACGCCAACCTCACTTTCGAAGCCCCGGATTACGACAAATTCCCAATGCTCGGATTCGCTTTCGACGCCATAAGGATGGGAGGCAATATGCCCTGCATTCTCAACGCGGCAAATGAAATAGCAGTGGCGGCATTCCTTCGCGGCGAAATATCATTCACCTCCATCCCCATCACGGCACAGGCAACGATGGAACGCACCCCCTTCGAGACAACTGTCTCCCTCGAGGACCTTGTCGAGACCAACCGAGAGGCACGAAGCATAGCCGAACAACAAATCAGACGGCTATCTTTCAACAGGCAATAATTCAACAAACAATAATTCCATCGGCAAGCCGGTCTTGCCCGACAAACAGAATACACAGTGGATACAATCCTTATAAAAGCCACCCAACTTATTTTAGCTTTCGCGATTCTGGTGATAATCCATGAATTCGGCCACTTCCTCTTCGCCCGCATATTCGGCGTAAGAGTCAAAAAGTTCTATGTGTTCTTCAATCCCTCCATTTTTAAATGGAGGCCCGGCAAATATATCGGCACAGGAAAGAAAAAACACCATTTTGACCCTGAACTTGACAAGAAAGAAGCCGAGGTAATAAAGCTGGAGAATGAATTGGGCGCGAGAGAAAACACTCTCCGCGAGCAGGCGCAGCCTCTCGAGAAACGGCTTTCCGAATTGAAGCGCGCTCTTTTCCTGAACAATCTTTTCCCTGGCCGGCGCAAAGAGATAGAAGTGGAGATGAGGGAAGTGAACAAACGCCTGAAACCCTTGCAGGATGAACTCGCGGAACTCTCCGCAAAAGCGTACACCGCCCGCGCGACATTCGAAGAGCAGCATTATTACGGCGGCGGAAAATCCCGCTTCTGGAAGGACACCGAGTACGGGCTTGGCATGATCCCGCTCGGGGGATATTGTCAGATTGCCGGCATGATCGACGAATCGATGGATACCGAGGCGATGAAACGTCCCGCACAGGACTGGGAGTTCCGATCGAAGCCTGCATGGCAGCGTCTGCTCGTAATGGTAGCCGGCGTGCTGTTCAATTTCCTGCTGGCGATTCTGATCTATGCAGGCCTGGTATATGCCTCCGGCGAGAAATATGTGCCTTTCCAGGATGCGAATATGGGAATGACCTATTCCGGCGAAGCCCGCAAGGCAGGATTCCAAAACGGCGACATTCCGCTGTTTGCCGACGGGAAAGCGCTCGACAACCCTGCCGAAGCACGCATGGCGATGGCGCAGGCCAAAACCGTGAGCGTGCTGCGGGGCAACGACACAGTCGACATCTCCATTCCGGAGAAATTTATCTTCGCCCTCGACAAAGAAGCCCAGAGCGACACGGCGACAATCAACTTCATGGCATACCGGTTCCCGACCCGCGTCACCCAGGTGGTTGCCGGCGAAGGTGCGTCCAGAGCCGGCATACGTGAGGGGGACGAGATTATTGCCGTCGACAGTATCTCCACGCCAGCGCTCCTTGATTTCTTCTCCGCGCTGCAGGGCCATGAGAACAGCACCGTCCGCATAACTCTGATTCGCCGGACAGACAACCGCACCGACACCGTCACAGCTCCGGTGACGCTCAATGCCGGCTCAAAGATGGGAATCGGCCTCGAGACCGATCCCTCCGCATTCTTCAAGTCAAAAGAGATACATTACGGACTTCTCGAATCCATACCAAGGGGCATAGAGATGGGTACCGACAAACTCACGGCATACGCCAAGTCCATGAAGATGGTCTTCACCAAGGAGGGAGCAAAAAGCATAGGCGGGTTCGGCGCCATCGGAAGTCTGTTTCCAGCAAAATGGGACTGGATCGCGTTCTGGAACATCGCGGCATTTCTCTCGGTGGCGCTCGCCTTCATGAACATACTGCCGATTCCGGCCCTCGACGGCGGACATGTGATGTTTCTCCTCTACGAAGTGATATTCAGGCGCAAGCCGAGTGAAAAATTCATGGAATACGCCCAGATGGCAGGCATGTTCCTGCTGATTCTACTTCTGCTCTATGCCAACGGCATGGACATAGTGCGTCTGTTCAAATAAATCAAAGAAATGGCAACGAACAATATAATAAGACTGAAACGGGGCAAGGAGGAGTCGTTGCTCCGCCACCACCCCTGGGTATTTTCAGGAGCAATAGTCTCCCTTCCCGACGGGATAGAAGAGGGAGACGAGGTGACCGTGACCGACTCCGATGGAAAAGTGCTCGGCACGGGACATTACCAGATAGGAAGCATCGCGGTCCGCATACTTGAATTCGGAACCGACTCACTTCCGGCGGATTTCTACTACAACCGGTTGCTGAGCGCGTTCATCCTGCGCCGCGGCCTCGGACTTATCCGCCCTGACAACAACTGCTTCCGCCTCGTACACGGAGAAGGTGACTTTCTGCCCGGTCTGGTGGTGGACATCTACGGAGACACCGCCGTGATGCAGGCTCATTCTCCCGGAATGCATTTCGCCCGCCGAACAATCGCAGAGGCCCTGACCCGCCTTCCGGAGGCCGGAATCCGCAACGTCTATTACAAAAGCGACACCACTCTTCCCTACAAAGCCCACCTCGACCCGGAGAACGAATATCTCGCCGGCAGCTACGACGGCAACATCGCCACCGAGAACGGACTGCTCTTCAACATCGACTGGATGAAGGGACAGAAAACGGGATTTTTCGTGGACCAGCGCGAAAACCGCAGGCTTCTCGAGAGCCTCGCCGATGGCCGGAAAGTACTCAACATGTTCTGCTATACGGGAGGATTCTCCGTCTATGCCATGCGTGGAGGAGCGCTGAGCGTGGACTCTGTGGACTCCTCGTCGAAGGCGGTCGCCCTGACCGACGCCAACATAGCCCTGAATTTCCCTGACGATCCCCGTCACCATACCCACGACATGGACGCATTCCGATTCCTCAGTGAAATGCCCGCCGACACCTACGATCTGATTGTTCTCGACCCGCCGGCATTCGCCAAGCACCGCAGCGCCATCAAGAACGGACTGGTCGGCTACCGGAAGCTAAACGGCAAAGCCTTCGAAAAAATCAAAAAAGGGGGAATCCTCTTCACCTTCTCATGCTCGCAGGCCATCACCAGAGAAATGTTCCGGCTCGCCGTGTTCAGCGCCGCCGCCAAATCCGGCAGGAAAGTGAGGATACTCCATCAGCTCTCGCAACCCGCCGACCATCCTGTCGACATCTCCCATCCCGAAGGGGAATACCTCAAGGGACTCGTACTCTATGTGGAATAAAAAACTTGAATCAATACCAAAATACAATAACAACAGAATTAATGAACAAGACAATCCCCACACTAATCATCGCCGCGGCATCGGCCATACCGTCAGTTGCCGCAGTCGACAAGAACTTCAACTATCATGTGGACCGCTTCGCCGACATCGAAATACTCCGATATGAAGTACCCGAGTTCGACCGCCTCACGCTTCGCCAGAAAAAGATGCTCTATTATCTGGGACAGGCCGCACAGATGGGACGCGACATAATCTGGGACCAGAACGGACGTCACAACCTTCAGATACGCCAGCTTCTTGAAAATGTCTACACCGGCTACAAAGGTGACCGCGAAAGCGCGGAGTTCAAAGCTTTCGAGAAATACCTCAAGCAGGTATGGTTCGGCAACGGCATACACCACCACTATTCCACCGACAAATATGCCCCTGGATTCAGCCAGTCGTTCCTCGAGGCGCAGGTCAACGCCCTCCCCGCCTACAAGCTGCCCCTTGCCCCGGGAGAGACCAAGGCCGAGATGATGGCCACGCTCATGCCGGTGATCTTCGATCCGGCGGTCATGCCGAAGCGCGTCAATCAGGACGGCACGCAGGATGTGGTGGCCACTTCCGCCACCAATCTTTACGGTCCCGGCGTTACGCAGGCTGAAGTCGAGGCATTCTACAACGCCATAAAAGACCCCTCCGATCCCACCCCTGTAAGCTACGGTCTCAACGCGCGCGTGGTGAAGGAGAACGGCAAGATCAAGGAACAGCGTTACCATCTCGACGGACTGTACGGACCTGCCATAGCCAAGATTATCTACTGGCTTGACAAGGCAAAAGGTGTGGCCGAGAATCCCGCTCAGGAAGCCTACATCACCAAGCTGATCGATTACTACATCACCGGCGACCTGCGTCTCTTCGACGAATACTCCATCCTCTGGGCCGAAGACACCAAGAGCGATGTCGATTTCGTCAACGGCTTTATCGAAAGCTACGGTGATCCTCTGGGTATGACCGGCTCATGGGAGTCGTACGTCAACTTCCGCAACGCCGCCTCCTCCAAGCGCACGGAAATCATCTCGGGCAACGCCCAGTGGTTCGAGGACAATTCCCCGGTAGACCCGCGTTTCAGAAAGCCAAGCGTGAAGGGAGTGTCGGCGAAGGTGATCAACGCCGCCATGCTCGCAGGCGACGCCTTCCCTTCCACAGCCATCGGCATAAATCTTCCCAACTCCAACTGGATCCGCGCACAGCACGGCTCAAAATCGGTGACCATAGAGAACATCACCGAGGCATACGCGATGGCCTCGCACGGCAACGGCTTCAATGAAGAGTTCGTGATCGACGCCCCCACCCGCAAGCTTCTCGATGATTACCTCTATATCACCGACATGCTGCACACCGACCTCCATGAATGTCTCGGCCACGGCTCCGGCCAGCTTCTCCCCGGAGTGGACGGCGACGCGCTCAAGGAGAACGGCAGCGCACTCGAGGAGGCCCGTGCCGACCTCTTCGCACTCTACTACCTGGCCGACCCCAAGCTGATAGAACTCGGCATCCTCGACAATCCCGAGGCATACAAGGCCGAGTACTACAAATTCATGATGAACGGACTGATGACACAGCTCAACCGAATCGAACTCGGCAACGACGTGGAAGAGGCCCACATGCGAAACCGCCAGCTAATAGCCAAATGGGCGCTCAAACATGGCAAAAAGCAGGGCAAAGGCGGTAAGGATGTAGTGGAGCTCGCACGCAAGGGTGGCAAAACATACGTCAGAATCAACGACTACGAGGCACTCCGCAAACTCTTCGGGCAGCTGCTCGGCGAGGTGCAGCGCATCAAGAGCGAGGGTGACTACAAGGCCGGCAACGAACTGATACAGACCTACGCTGTAAAAATCGACCCCAAGCTTCACAAGGAAGTGATCGAACGCTACTCAAAGCTCGACATCCCTCCCTACCGCGGATTCATCAATCCGGTCTACACGCCGGTGACCGACGCCAAGGGTGAAATAACCGACATCCGCATCTCATATCCCGAGAACTACGCGGAGCAGATGCTGCGTCTGAGCCGCGATTATTCGCCGCTGACAAAGTAAGGGATGGAGGAGAAGGAAATCCGCAAAGAACTGTATGCGTTCCGCAACGGAATCGCCGCCGACGCCATGCGCCGGGCAGGATATCCGCACCGGGTGATACTCGGTGTGGAGATTCCGCGCATCGCGGCGCTGGCCCGAAGATGCGGCACCGACGACAAGCTCGCCGATGAGCTCTGGGGGGACACAACGATGCGCGAGACACGAATTCTCGCCACCTATCTGTTCGACCCGGACAAATGCGACATCGGGCGCGCCATCCGGCTTGCCGGCTCGGCGCTCACCCGCGAAGAGGCCGACATGCTCGCCTTCCGGCTGTTCCGCCGCCTCAGCTTCGCGACGGAACTCGCCGACAGGCTCGAGGCCGACGGCGGGGAGGCATCCATCATGGCCGCCAGCGCCCTGCGCGCCCATCTGGAATAAACATTTACCCGTTAACAGCGACAATCGCCGCGCCGTGAGAAAACCTCCGGCGCGGCTATTTCGTTATAGCTATACAAATCAGACACCATACAAAAACATAACATCTATGTCCGATTCCCATACAGTCCCGATACCGTACGTAGACCGCGACGTGAGCTGGGTATATTTCAACCACCGCATCCTCAAGGAAGCCGAACGCGAAGATATTCCGCTGCTCGAACGCGTGGCATTCCTCGGAATTTATTCCAACAATCTCGACGAGTTCTTCCGCGTCCGCATGGCCACACTCTCCCGGATAGCCGGACTGAAGGGAACCGGCATGAGGGAGGAGAGCCAGCACGCGCGCGACCTCTTCAACCGGATTTCCGCCATGGACGCCGGTCTCGCCGAAGAATATGCCGCGACCGTAGCCAAAGTCACCGCCGAACTCGACAACAAAGGAATCTCGATTGTCGACGAAGAGCGCCTCGACGAAGAGCAGCGTCATTTCGTGAAATGCTACTTCAGGTCGAAGATCTCCGGTTTCATCTCTCCCTTATGGCTTTCCAAGCTTCAGGAACTGTCCTCGGAAAGTGACTCTCACATCCACCTCGCCGTTGAATTAAGCGCACCGGGACTACCCACCGACTATGCGGTGATCGAACTCCCCACCTCGGTATGCGGGCGCTTCGTCACCCTGCCCGAACGCGAGGGGCGCAGCTTCGTGATGTATCTCGACGACATTGTGCGCTTCTGTCTCCCCATGATTTTCCCGGGCATGGGCTACACATCTTTCAAGGCGTATTCTTTCAAGTTCACCAAGGATGCCGAAATGGAGATCGACAACGACCTCCACGTGGGGCCGGCCGAAAAGATAGCAAAAGCCGTGCGCAACCGCAAGAAAGGTGCCGCGTTGCGAGTACTGTACGATGCCATGATGCCCGAAGCCTTGCTGCAGCGTCTTGTCAGGAAACTCAGGCTCGACAAGCTCGACACCATCCAGCCCTCAGGCAGATATCAGAACCACAAGGACTTCATGTCGTTTCCTTCCTCCTGCCGCAAAGACCTCAAGTACCCGGCATGGCCGGCCGCAGTTCCTCCCGAACTGAAAGAGACGGGATCGCTCATGAAGGGGATCACCGACAGAGACAGGTTCGTGCATGTACCTTACCAGACATTCGACTACGTGGTGCGTCTCCTCCAGGAAGCGGCTGTGTCGAAGGGGGTGAAATCGATAAAGATAACGCTTTACCGTCTGGCCCGGCATTCAAAGATAGTGGAGGCGCTTATATGCGCCGCCCGCAACGGCAAGAAAGTCACTGCCGTGGTGGAACTGCTCGCCCGCTTCGACGAATCGAGCAACATATCATATTCCAAGCAGATGCAGGATGCAGGCGTGAACGTGGTGTTCGGACCGGAAGGTCTGAAGATCCATTCCAAGATAATCGACATCACCCTCAGGAACGGAACCGATATCTGCGTGACAGGGACCGGAAATTTTCATGAAGGAAACGCCCGTGTGTACACCGATTATTTCATGATGACCGCCGACCCGAAGATCGAAAAAGAAGTCGACAAGGTGTTCGACATAATCCGGCGACCCTTCCGCCAGCAGACATTCAGCCATCTGCTTGTCTCTCCGTTCAATATGCGCGAACGCTTTATTGGACTCATCGATGACGAGATCCGGGCTGCCCGCAAGGGAAAAGAGGCCTGGATCAAGATAAAGATAAACCATGTCACCGACGAACAGATGGTGGAAAAACTCTACGAGGCCTCCGCGGCCGGCGTACGGATAGACATGCTCGTCCGCGGCAACTGCTCGCTTGTGACAACAGTGCCCGGCATAGCTGACAACATACAGATAGCCGGGATCATCGACCGCTATCTTGAGCATTCGCGCATCTTCATTTTTCACGCCGGCGGGGAGAACAAGACATTCATCGGCTCGGCCGACTGGATGCCGCGAAATCTCGACCGCCGCATAGAGGTGGTCGCTCCGGTCTACGACCCGGACATCAAGGCCGATCTGATGCGGACCGTGGACTATGGACTGCGCGACAACATCAACGCATCGGTGGTGGACGGTTCAGGCCGCAACGAACTGAGAGTGACAGCGGGAGAGAAAATGCCCTTCCGCTCCCAGGAGGAATTATATAAGGCATACAAAGGAACAACGATACTTAATCCTGTGGAATAAGATAAAACCGACAGACAATGAAAGAGAGAACCTACGCAGCTATCGACATCGGCTCCAACGCCGTGCGGCTGCTGATAAAGAGTACCGGCCGCGACGGCGAAGCGCGCGGTCTTAAAAAGGAACTGCTGGTGAGGGTACCGCTCCGTCTCGGCTTCGACGTATTTGCCAAAGGAGAGGTGTCGGACAAGAAACGGGAGGATCTCGTGCGGCTTATGAAGGCATACCGGCATCTGATCCGCATCTACGATGTGGACCGCCTGCGGGCATGCGCCACCTCGGCCATGCGCGACGCCCGCAACGGCCCGGATATCATCCGCGAAATCAGGAAGGAGACCGGCATCGACATCGAGATAATAGCGGGAAGCGAAGAGGCACGGATCGTCTACAACAATCATATAGAGAGCCGCAACGGCACATCGGGACGGTACCTCTATGTGGACGTGGGAGGAGGAAGCACCGAACTCAATTATCTTGACAACGGGATGCTCGTTGCCTCTGGATCGTTCAACATCGGTACGGTCCGAATTCTCACCGGCAAAGTGAGGCCCGAAGAATGGGATGCGCTCCACAGATTTATCGAAGAGAATGTCGTACACGGTGAAGATCTCGCCATAATAGGTTCGGGCGGCAACATCAACAAACTTTACAAGATGGCGGCGGACAAGGATCGTGAGAGGGAGTCGTTCACGGTGGAGGAACTGTCGCGGATGTACCACTCGATGGCGCCACTCGGCGTAAAAGAGCGTATGCGACACTACGGTCTGCGCGAGGACCGTGCCGACGTGATTATCCCGGCGGCGGAGATTTTTCTCAACATAGCCTCTGTGACAGGAGCCCGACGCATCATAGTGCCCACTATCGGCGTGGCCGACGGCATTATCGACGGGCTGTATCTCTCAGACCTGAAGGAACAGGAGGAAAAATAATCTCGAATGAAGTCAGGCACGTCACCGGATCTGTCGCGAGCTTAAAGCATGCGCCATGACGGCGCAACACCTCTGCCGCAAGTGTGAGACCCACGCCGCAACCCGATGGCCTGGTTGTAAAGAAAGGAGTAAACAGCTCTTTCGCCACATCCTCGCTTATACCTGGTCCGTCATCAGCCACAGTCAGCATGGCCGACTCTCCCACGCACGATACCGACACCGACACTTCCCCAATCGCCTCTCCTACACTCTGGACGGCGTTTTTCACTATATTTACCATCACCTGCTGCAATTGGGCTGAGTCCGCCATGGCTATGACCGGAGTGTCGGGAATATCCAGTTTCAGAGATACGCTTTCGCCCGCCAAAGCCCGGGCGAACGGTGCCAGCATACGCGTCTCCTCACATAAATCGACGGGCGCGAGACGCGGTTCCGGGATTCTCACCACATCGGCATAGGCGCCGATAAACCGCGCGAGATTGCCACAGCGGTCATGGCAGCTCTCAGCCAGTTCGGCTACCGCAGGGTTGTTATCGGCATGTACATCGGCAAGCGTCTCAAGAAAAGACATCAGGCCTCCGAGCGTGTTGTTCACCTCGTGAGATATCGTCCGTATCACCTTGCCGTAAGCATCCCTCTCAGCCTTACGCAGTTCCTCGCCAAGCGGCTCAACCATGACGAACCTCCGGCGCAGTCCTGACTCCATGAAGGACAACTGGTGGCAGCTGTAGATATGGGTAGCATCGATACGAACCGTCTTTTTACTGTCTAAAGACAACGCCGCAAGCTCCGAAGGCATTCTGCCGGGAACCGACTTCAACTGCTTTCCGAGCAAAACGGATTCGTCTGTACCGCAAATCTCGACAAACGCCCCGTTGACATGTGAAATGCGGCCTTCGAGGTCAAGAATCGCAATTCCAACCGGGGAGGCCTGGATAATAAGGTCGAGAAAATGGTCCTGCTCGCGCACCCGCAGACGTTCATCCTTGAGGTGAACTATCATTTCGTTGAAAAGGCTGGCGATGCGGTCGCTCACCGGCTCGCCGGTGGCACGCAGACGGTTGTTGAAGTCCTGCGACACCAGTATGTCGAATCCGTTGCATACCGTGCGTGAGGGCATCACTACGCCGCGGTAAAGCAGCACAAGAGCCACCACCGATAGGGCCAGCATCGACACCAGCAGCCATGAGAATCTCCCATACGCCACGATTCCGACCGTCTCACACGAAATTACGGAGATCGTAACCGCCCAGAACAGTACTTTCGGCCTCATCATATCCCTTTTCTTCCTTCTTCCGGGACATTGAAGTCCTTCCCGGAGATATTGTATTTTTCCATGCGGCGATAGAGCGTCTGACGCGTTATACCCAATGACAGTGCCGCTTTCGACATATTGCCGCCACTGGCCCTGATAGCCTGCCGCACAGCGTGTGATTCTATATCTTCAAGCGAAGAGAGCGGCACCTGCGGTGCCTCATCATGCATGTTTTCGCACTGACGGTCGATATCCTCAACTCCAATTACCGCCGTCTGCGCCGTAATCATGACACGCTCCACCACATTGCGCAGTTCTCGGATATTGCCCGGATAAGGGAGCCGCACAAGACGCCGCATGGCTTCGGCCGAGAATTCGGGGACTGTCATGCCGCTCTCCCTGCAATAGTTTGTGGCGAAATGACGCACCAGCGCCGGAATGTCATCGCGACGCTCGCGCAGCGGCGGAAGCCGGAGCGTGACAAGATTTATACGGTAATAGAGATCCTCGCGGAATGTGCGCTCACGGACCATGCCTGGAATGTCGGCGTTGGTGGCGCACACCACCCTGATGTCGACCTTTCTGCTGCGGGACTCTCCCACCGGCTCGAAAGTATGCTGCTGCAACACGCGCAGTAGCTTCACCTGACTCGCCTGATCAAGATCCCCTATTTCATCAAGAAACACGGTTCCTCTGTCGGCAAGCTCGAACCGTCCCTTTCTGGCGGCCACGGCGCCTGTGAAAGCCCCCTTGACATGCCCGAACATCTCGCTCTCGAAGAGCGACCTCGGTATCCCGCCGAGATTCACCATCACGAAAGGATTGTGGCAACGGCGCGAATTGGCATGTATAGCCCGTGCTATCAGCTCCTTGCCGGTGCCGTTCTCACCGAGAATCAGCACCGGGGCATCGGTTGGAGCCACCCTCTCGACTGTTGATAGAATCTCGAGCAGACGTGGATTCTCGCCAATAATTCCACAACGGTCAAAACCAGAGGTCCGGCCGGAACCGGAATCCGTCACCCCGGCAGCCGGGCGAAGACTCAGAGCCGTCGCCACGCGTTGGAGAAGCACCCTGTTGTTCCACGGCTTAGTGATGAAATCATAGGCGCCGGCGCGCATTCCTTCCACAGCCAGTTCAATACTTCCCCAGCCCGTTATGAGCATGACAGGGAGGTCCGGAAGATGCAGACGCAGACGGCGGAGAAGACTCAGGCCCTCCACGCCACTCGTGGTTCGGGAATAATTCATGTCTATTATGGCAAGATCCACGCCTCCCTGGCGCACCGCCTCCATCACCCCTGCCGGATCGGAGGCACAGGCCACTTCGTAGCCTGCCCGCTCCAGAAGGAGTTTCAGCGACATAAGTATGTTTCGGTCATCGTCCGCTATAAGAATCATTCGGATGTGGTCAAATTAATTTTTATAAAACGTTTCTTATTACTGATTTATTTTTGCGTTCCCTGGTTCATTGGCGCACCACGCTCTCGAAATCCGCGTCGATGCCGGAATCTTTCACGAAGTCCCAGAGCGTGACGCTGCGGAGCTGGTAGGTGTAGTACCAGTAGAGATAAAGCCGGTCTATGTACTGGCGGAGAGCCTCATCCTTGCTCACGCGAGAGTCGTTGAGGTCCAGCGTGGAGATCTTTCCAATGAGATAGGTCTGCACATTGGAGTCGTATCTGGCGAGGGCGATATCACGCGCCCGAGAGCCTATCTCCACCTGACGGCGCTGATTGCGGCAGCGCTCCACCAGCACATACAGGTCCTGCCCGAACTCCATGGCCTCCCGGCGGAGACTGGCCTCTGTAAGACGGCGGTTGCTCTCGGCCACCTTCACGCGTCCGCGCCGCTTTCCCCAGTCGAGAATCGGTACGCTCACGCCCACCTCCACCACGGAATTGTCACGTAGACCCGATGTACGGTAGGCACCGGCAAAGTCGGCGGCATTTCCGGTGAAACCCACCTGAGCGAATAGCGAGATCTCGCGCATCGCCCCTTTCGCGGAGGCCACCGCATAGTCAGCCTCCAGCTGACGACGGCGCATGCTGCTCGCAAACTTGTTGCGCGACATAGCCTTATCGTATGCTTCGGCGTATGACACATCCACATCCGGCACCGAATCGGGCAGCACGGGAACAATCTCATCATGTTCCCCATAGTCCAGAAAAGCGCGGAGTTCGAACATGCCGGACCTAAGCGCGCTCTCCGAATCGGTGAGTGCGGAGCGTGCGTCGAGAAGGTTCAGCTCCATCTGAAGCAGATCATTACGCGATATATGCCCCATCTCCCGCTTCTCTACTGCCACGCGGTAGAGTTTCTCGGCATTGGAGAGGTTGGAGAGGGCTATCGAATGGTTTTCGCGCGCCATCAGCAACGAGAAGAATAGACTCACCGACTTCATGGCCACCTCCTCGGTGGCCGACAGGTATGCGGCTTTCGCCTCCTCGTAGCGCACCGGCTCTATGCGGCGGTTCCAGCGGATATGGTTGGTTCCGAACACCGGCTGGCTCAGAGTGAGCGCCACCGGAATGGACATGAAGCGGTTGTAGGCTCCGGAACCGAACTGCCGCATGAAGTCGAGCGAGGTCGAAAGTGACACTTTTCCGCCTGTCAGCCAGATGTTCTGCGAGAGCGACAGCTCACCGGACACATCTAAATAATTGTTGCGGACAAAAGAATAGTCACCGGCATCGTTCATGTATGGAGAATACTGACGTCGGTAGGAAGGCACCGTGGCGGTGAACGAAATCTCGGGCAGGAGGTCGGCGCGGTATGAGCGGTATTCCCAATAAGCGCCCTGCAACTCTGCGAGAGCGGCCGCTGCGTCCACGCTGTGACTCCTGGCCCGGGCCACGGCCTCCGGGAGAGTGAGACGAATCTCCTCTCCGCGGAGGACCGCCGCCATAACCAATATAACTAAAACCTGTATGAGAAACCTGTTCATAATATAAGAGAGTGGAAAATCATTCTTCCTTCAGGGCTTCCGCAGGATGAATCCTCATCGCCCTTGAGGCGGGGAACCATGCGCCGAGCAGTATGGACAGCGTCATCACCAGGAATGTCAGCGCGCCGGATATCCAGAACACCTCCTGTATGGAGAGCCGCGACCCGTTCATGAGCGACATATTCCTGTAGAGCAACAAGACATCGAGGAGTATGGCCGGAATGGTTGCAATGACGAGGAGCAGCATGCTCTCGGAGAGAATCCGGCGGAAAATGTCGCCACGTGTCGCTCCGGTGACACGGCGGAGCGCTATCTCTCCCTCACGCTGACGGATCCGGAACCAGAATGTGCCAAGTATGCCGAGGAATATTATCATCAGCAGGAAAAACATGCAGGCAACGAACAGATTGAACCTGGTGTCATGTTTGGCCGACACATCCTTCCTTTTCGCTTCGAGATTGACCGGAGTCTTGAGAAACACGTTCCCCGATGCAAGGGTAGGCTGACTCTGCAACGATTCCAGAAATCTCTTCCCGGTACCCGGCCTCACCTTTATCACGAGATTGCTGTAAATGGCGAGATTGCCTCCGGCGCCTTCATTGACAGGCAATATCATCATGCCGTTCCGATGCGGTTCATATTGGAACCTGCGCATGAAGGAGGATATTGCTCCGATTCGCCGGACTGTCACACCATCTTCTGTTTCCGACACATAGTTCTGACCGACGAGTCGTCGGACATCGTAGGGCTTCTCCTCCTCTCCGAACACATAATCGGAAATAACCACTTCCCCGCGCTCAAGGGCCGCCTTGACATCAGCCGCTGAAAAACCGCTGCTGCCTTCGAGACCGAGAATTTCAGCCGCCTCGGGCGACATCTGCCGCATATTGAAAAAATACCTCAGAGAGTCACCGTTGACAACGAATTCCCGATAATTACCTATGTAATTGAGGGTGAACGGAATTCCATTCTGTACAAGACCGGCTTTCTCCACATATTGATTTCTGCGGAGGGCAGCCGTAACGCGGCGTATGTCGCGCGAGATAAATTCCGCCTTCCTCTCTCCGTAGTCCACATAGCCGGGCGACTCCTCGTTTAACTCCGAATATGACGCCACATATATGTCATCCACCGGACCAATGCCCATCGGGCGGGTCTTGAGTTCGATGTTGCAGACAACGTTCATCATAACCACTACCATGGCTACCGACACCACCACCAGCTCAAGAATCAGCCAGATATTGTCGCGCCATTCATTGCACATCTGTTTGATAAGTTTTCTTTTCATAGTCAGTCGTGTTTACCGGAAATAGCTTCCGCAGGATTCTCCCGCGAGGCTTTCCATGCGGGCAGGATAGTGCTGAGTATATTGAGGACAAGGCAGAAAAATGCCGCCATACCGAGAGTTTCCCAGTTAAAAATCAGCGAGAACGAGGGGCCGCCCTTTATAAGCTGCCATGTTCCGGCATTTTCCATTGGAAAGAATGTAGTGATATAGAGTTTGCAGAACAAGAGGCTGAAGAGCACTCCTGCAACGGTACCGGCTACTGTCATCACGAGATTCTCGACGAGGAACTGCCCGAGAATGTCGCGACGTGTGGCTCCGAGGGCGCGGCGCACCCCGATCTCTGAGACGCGACGACGCAGACGGCTCCTGGTCATACTGCTGATGTTCATGGCGGGGAGCAGCAGAAGCACGGCATAAATATACCATGTGCCCATCCTGGCGCTGTCCGGGTCCGGATCATTGTTGTTGCCGTTATTGCCTATGTATTCGGCCAGCGTGAAGGGTTCCTGATGATAGATGAGGCTGCTCCCCTCCTCGCCAAGCTTCTTGTTTAACCGCTCATAGCGGGCCTTTACCTCTCTCTTCACCAGCGGGATAACTTCTTTAGATTCCAGTTCCATCAGAGGAGTCGTATTTCCGACAAATTCGCTGTACTCGTTCGGAGTATCCTTCCGGTAAGGAACCCAGACGTCGGAATGGGCGAATGTGAAGAAGGGACTCACATCCTCGACCACTCCAGTCACCCTGTATGGAAGCTGGTTTATATAAATGGTGCGTCCCCGGACCTCGTCATCATTGAAAAGTTCGCGGGCGCGGCTCATCGCAATCACCGCCACGCGGCTTCCGCTCTCCACATCGCCGGCGGTGAAGGGATGTCCGGACTGGAATCTGATGCCGAACATCTTCCAGTAAACGTCATCCACTCCTCTGACACTCATCTCGGTCACTATCCGGCCGTCTGAGCCTACATCCTTCGTCTCCGGAGCATTGGTGAAGGACAGATATTTTATACCCTTGACTTTAGAGTATAATTTTTTAACGCCCGTGTCAGAAAGCAGACTGGATATAGATCCGTTTTCAAAATGAAGATCCACACCGAAGCCCACCATCATGCGGTCACGATTGTCTTCGGGAGGGGCCGGTACGAAACTGACACGGTCCACCGTGAAAAGCACCATCACCATGAATATGGCGAGGGCGGTCCCGCCCACCGAGATCCACATTACCAGCGGCTGATGGCGCATCTCATACCATATCTGACTGAAATATCTTCTCATATTCTGTTTGTTCGTCTTATAGGTTTCATTCAAATTATCTGGCGCCCATCGAGGAAATGAATCACACGGTCGGTTTTCGACGCCTGTTCCTCGTTATGAGTCACCATCACGATGGTGCGTCCGTCGGCACGGTTCAGCTCATGCAGGAGAGCCATCACCTCGGCACCCATGCGAGAGTCGAGGTTTCCCGTCGGCTCGTCGGCGAGGATTATTCGAGGGTCACCCACGATGGCGCGTGCGATCGCCACCCTCTGACACTGGCCGCCCGAAATCTGCGACGGAAAATGCTTCATGCGGTGACTCATGCCAAGCCGTTCCAAAACCTCCCTGACGCGGCGGTCACACTCTGCGGCCGAGACCCCGGCACGGTATATCAGCGGCAATGCCACATTGTCGGCCACATTGAGCGACGGTATCAGATGAAAGCTCTGAAACACAAATCCGATGTTGCGGTTACGGAATTCAGACATCCCGGAATCCTTCATCCCGGCAGTGGAGCTGCCGAGCAGGTCCACTGTCCCTTTGGTGGGATTGTCAAGAAGTCCGATCAGATTGAGCAGCGTGGACTTGCCACATCCCGACGGACCCATAACGCTTACAAATTCCCCCTCCTCCACCGTAAGGTTCACGTTCTCAAGCGCCACCGTCTCGATCTCTTTTGTACGGTAGATTTTCTCCACCCCTTCAAGTTTTATCACATCCATAGCTATATGCTTATGATTTAAACAGTTGATTTTAATTCACTATTTGTTTTTGATTTTTATATGTCGGCTGTTTTTAAAATCTTTCGGATCGTCGGCAAGTATTCTCTCGCCCTCTTCAAGTCCGGCTACCACCTCGACGGCATCGAAGCTGCTGTCGCCAAGTTTTACCGTCCGGAGTTCATATTCGTTCTCTTCCGTCCCGACATACATCAGATATTGTCCTTTTCCCTTATAATAGTTTCCGTTGGGAATATATAGCACATCGGGTATGGAGTCGTGGACCACTCCCAGTTCGCAGCGGCGTCCGGAGCGCAGATGTGAATCGGCATCGTTGTCGAGCGTTACGGTGAAGCGCACCACCCCTCCCGACGCAAGGGGAACAATGTTGGCCACCCTTCCACGGATAAGCGCACGGCCTATCCTGACATTTACCGCCGCACCTATCCCTAATTTGTCGGCATCTGCCTCAGGCATCTCTCCTTCGATGCGGAATCTGGACAAATCGGAAATCACGGCTATCTTCTCTCCCTGGCTGACAGTGGATCCTATCTTGGTATTTAGGTATGTCACAGTGCCCCGGCGCGGGGCGGTGACGCGGGCATTGTCAAGGGTACGCCGCATCTGGGCGAGGTTCTTGTCGAGAATGGAGCGCTCGAGATTACGTCCTTCGGCACTGGCCCGGTGCGTCTTGCGCAGATTGTCAAGCTGACTGCGCAGCTGGTCGAGTTCGAGGCGCGATATGCGCCATGCCAGCTCTGCCTGGCGGATTCTGTCACCAGTGCCGCTCCCGATGCTGTCGAGTTTCCGTTCGTTCTCCATCTCGACCCGGAGCCGCTCCGTCTGGATCTCCTTGCTCTTTATCTTCATCTCGAGACTCCCGCGCTCGGTACTCTCCCCGAGCCGTCCCCGTTCCTCCTCGGAAATCTTGATCGATCGTTCGTCCGAAAGTTTCTCGTATGCCACGCGCTCGCTGTATGTGTCGAGCACAAGAAGCGCTGTCCCCGCTTCCACCACGTCCCCTTCGCGGACGCACGCCTCCATTATAACCGAGGTCACCGGAGAAACCATGATTTCCTCGTAGACCGGCACGATAAGCCCGGACGCCACCGCGGCAGTCTCTATGCTGCCGCGCTTCACGATCCCGGGAGTGACATCTGATTCATTGTAAGTCTTGCCGCCGGTGAATATAAGCGCCGCGGCCACGCCTGCCAGAACCAATACCGGAGCTGCGACAGACAGCGCCATCCGCAGTCGCCGCTTCCTTTTTGCCTCTTTAGATATTTCTCTGTCCATGCCAATGGCCTTACAATATTTGTTCCAATTTGGCATTTATCTGATTATGCGCATATTAGCATCAGGCCACCTTGTCCGATTCCGTACAGTTGGTACTTATTCGGACACCTCTCTGTACAATCGGCCCGTACAGAAAGTCCGTAAATCCTCTCAACCGTTGCATCCCGCATCCGCTGCCACTATTTTAATTCATAGCTAAACAGCTTATTGCAACTTTGCCAGAAAAGACAGACCTTCTTTACTTGTTGATATTACCAAACATTCTTGACCAACACCGAACCATTCCTCTAAAGAAAAAATCATTTCTTTATATTGCAGCCTGGGAATCTCAGGATTTTTATCTAAATTTACAGAGTGATTGATGACGCTCTCACAGAAGATATTCAACTCGGCTACGGAAGTAATGTCGCAGAGCGTCACTTGATCGCGACATGAACCCGCAGCCGATGTTTTTATATGATTATGAATGACGAAATTGTAATATACAAATCCGAGGATGGCATAATAAAGGTAGATGTACTTTTTGCCGATGAAACCGTTTGGTTGACACAGAGACAAATGAGCGAATTGTTTCAACGGGATATAAGTGTTATCTCCCGCCATATCAGCAATGTATTCCAAGAAGGAGAACTTGACGAAGAAAGGAATTTGCATTTTTTGCAAATTCCAAATTCCGACAAGCCCGTCAGATATTACAGCCTTGATGTTATTATATCCGTAGGTTATAGAATTAAATCCCAACAAGGCACACAATTCCGGATTTGGGCTACCCAAAGGCTTAGAGATTATATAGTCAAGGGTTTTGCCCTTAATGACGAGCGTTTCAAGAGCGGTAGTTCCATGAACTACTTTAAGGAACTTCTTGACCGTATCCGTGAAATAAGAGTAGAAGAAAAAGTTTTCTATCAACAAATCAAGGATATATACAAGACGAGCTACGATTATGACCCTAAATCCGAGTTGACCGACAAATTCTTCAAGGAAGTACAAAACAAACTTCTTTGGGCAGTAAGTGGTCAGACAGCGGCTCAACTTATATATTATCGGGCAAATCACTGTCTCCCCAATATGGGGTTGAAATCTACCTCCAAACCCGGCAAAGTAAGAAAATGCGACATTACCACCGGAAAAAACTATCTTAACGAGACTGAGTTGCAGAATTTGAAACTCATAGTCGAGCAATACCTCGCCTTTGCCGAGACGCAAGCCCTCAATCACCGCAAGATGTATATGAAGGATTGGATTGACAAACTCCGTCTTATTCTTCAAATGAATGGTCATAATATTCTTGAAACAGCAGGAAAAATTCGTCATGAACTTGCTGTGGCAAAAGCCGAGAAAGAATACGCCCTTTACATCGAGGAACAGAAACAGCTTGCTCAACTTGAAAGTATAAAGGAACTTGATCGAGACTTAAAAAGGCTTCAATCCAAGAAATGATGTAGTCAAGACTTAATATTACAGTACACTGACATTCAACATTTAAATTTACACAAACCTTTGTCTTATTTTTAAGTCTCGTGCAAAATCACTAAATTTGCATTGGTTTATTCTTTATATGTTATTATGGCTGATTTGAATCATTTAAAAGTGGTTCTTGCAGAGGAAAAGAGAACCAGTGTTTGGTTAGCAGAACAATTGGGTGTCAATCGCACCACTGTTTCTAAATGGTGTACTAATACCAACCAGCCTGACTTGAACACCTTGGCAAAGATTGCGGAGTTGCTTCGTGTAGATATATCGTATCTCCTTAATAAAAGAATGCTATGAAAAAGTTCGATTCAAATGAATCTGACGCGGAATCAAATGGCTATGAAAATGGCTATAAAAACGGCCAACCATAACAAATCCCACCTAATCCAATCCAATCAAAACCAATCGACGCTTTACTCGCAACCATTTGAGTATCAGAATTCATAAATTTGCAAACATCTAATAATCAAAGGAAAGCCCGCATTCGATGCGGGCTTTCCACGATTCCACTATAAACTATATCTAACTAAACTTACCATGCTCAAACTTTCTCGCGAAACCTTGGACATTCTATCCATATTGCTTTGTATCTTTAAAACAATGCCAATGATGCCCGGTTAACTTTTTTCACCTATTTTACACCCATTTAATATCTTTTTACCATGAACGATGATTTGCAGCATATCCTTAACATTTCAATGCCTTCAGGAAACCCGACATCCTGCGCTCCGCAGTTAGTCGGGGATTATGTCCATCGCCGTTTTTCTCGCCGCAAGCCTTCTGCGGATATTGCGGACGAGTGCGAGCCCGAGAAGCGGTAACGCCACTCCAGCGACTGTGTAGAGAATCCAGAATAAGTCTTCGTGGTTACGGTAGTGTATCACCATGTGACATCCTATCTGGGCCGGATCAAGTCCGTACCACCATATTTTCAGGGCACTCACCGGCTTGAACGATATTATGTGGAAGATGAAGATGTACAGCGTGTTGTTCCCGATATGCACAAGCGTGCGCCTGATGATCCCCGCAGAGGAATCTACCAATACAGATATATGGTGGGTAAGGAGAAATCCGGCAATCCCGGTCAGCGGCAGTGTGAGCACATCGCGGAGCTGCCCCCTGTTGTTCATGCCGCAGAAATGGTTTGCGGCCGCCACGCACAGGATGGCAAGACATATCAGAGAGAGCCACCATCTATCTTTTATTGCCGGTTCGAAGCGGCGGTAAAGCACGCCGGTTCCGAAGAAAAACATACCCCATATTTCTCTCAGTCCACCGTTTGGGATAACAGGTATTTTAAGCCCGCAGCCGAGACGGAACGCCTGGAATGCAAGGGCGGCAACACAGATTGCGGACACAGTGATTTCAGGACGCCATCCAGCTTTGGAATCAAGCAAACGATATATCACAAGGAATAGGATACTTGCCACAAGAAGTCCGCGGAAGAACCAGAACGCACCCGCCATAAACTCATCGTAACCGCTCATCGAGGTAAATATCAGAATGAGTCTTTGCACGAAATCCGAGGGCGAATATGGATGTGTCACCCCACCCTGCCAGTTGCCGTACTGCTCGTTTAGTATCCCGAAATGAAAGAAGACATTATGCAGCACAAGGAAAAAAAGACTCCATTTCACGAAAGGCACATAAAGTCCTTTGAACCTTTTCGCGCAAAACGCCCAAGGGTCGGCAAGATATTTCCGCGAAAAGAAATAACCTGCCGTTATGAAGAAGAGCGGCATGTGGAACACATAGATGAAGTTAGAGAGAATGGTCGGGAGTTCGGCATGTCCTGCCACCATCAATATGATTGCGATTCCCTTGCAGATGGAAATCACGGTGTTTCGAGGAGCTGCCGCCACCGCATTTAAAGTCGTCATGATAAGTTTTATTGTTAATGGATATGGTGAGACCTTTGCTTGTTTTGTCATCGCAAGCGATACGTCACAGTTGTAAAAACAAAGCGCGGAGAGATGGTCTTATCTCCCCGCGCCAGGTTTATTCAGACCGCCACATATCAAAGCAGTGGTCAGATTTGTCAATAGGGTGCGTCAGTTCGCTTCCACAGTCTCTACATCGAGAATCTCCTCGGGACTGTCAGTGAGCTGCAGACTGGCGAGCTCGTCTTTGTTGGCCACGATCAGCTTCTGGTACTCACGTAGGCCGGTTCCGGCGGGAATGAGGTGTCCGCAGATCACGTTCTCTTTCATACCCTCGAGCGTGTCGCTCTTGCCGTTGATGGCAGCTTCGTTGAGCACCTTGGTTGTCTCCTGGAAGGATGCCGCGGAGATGAAGCTTGACGTCTGGAGCGCGGCGCGAGTGATTCCCTGCAGAATCTGTTCCGAGGTGGCGGGCACAGCGTCGCGTACCGTCATTATCTTCTTGTCGTTGCGCTTGAGCACAGAATTCTCATCGCGAAGCTTGCGCTGCGTTATGATCTGACCCTTGAGGTAAGTGGTGCTGTCACCGGCGTCGATGATATACTTCTTACCCCAGATATAGTCGTTCTCCTCCATGAACTCGCGCTTGTCGACCACCTGCTGCTCGAGGAAGCGTGTGTCGCCGGGATCGAGGATGTTGACCTTGCGCATCATCTGGCGGACAATCACCTCGAAGTGCTTGTCGTTGATCTTCACACCCTGCATGCGGTAGACGTCCTGAACCTCGTTGACGATATATTCCTGCACGGCAGTGGGACCCTTGATGTTGAGGATATCGGAAGGAGTGATGGCTCCGTCGGAAAGAGGCGTTCCGGCACGCACATAGTCGTTTTCCTGAACAAGGATCTGCTTGGAGAGAGGCACAAGGTACTTCTTCTCTTCGCCGAGTTTGCTCGTGACTGAAATCTCGCGGTTACCTCGCTTGATCTTGCCGAACGACACCTCTCCGTCGATTTCCGACACGACGGCGGGGTTCGACGGATTACGCGCCTCGAAGAGCTCGGTGACACGGGGAAGACCGCCGGTGATGTCACCCGCGGAACCTGCGGAACGGGGAATCTTCACAAACACCTGTCCGGGCGTAAGCGTATCGCCCTCGTCAATGAGGAGATGCGCGCCTACGGGGAGGGAATAGGAGCGGATAAGCTCGCCATCTTCATTATATAGCTGCGCGGAAGGCACTTTTGTGCGGTCCTTGGACTCTATCATGATTTTCTCGTGGAGATTGGTGGAGTCATCGCCCTCCACACGGAAGGTGACGCCTTCCTCCACATTCTCGAAACGCACCTTACCGCCCTCTTCCGCGATAATCACGGCGTTGAAGGGGTCCCATTCGCAGATCATCGTATCCTTGGACACAATCGAGCCGGGCTTGCAGTAGAGACGCGAGCCGTAGGGAATATTCGCCGTCATGAGTACGATTCCGGAGTTGGGCTCCACAATTCTCATCTCGGCCATACGACCCACAACGATGTCGACATTGTCGGAGTCCTTGACAGTACGGAGTTCGTCGATTTCGAGACGTCCTTCGTGGCGGGTGGTCACGTCCTTGACAGCGGCCACGTTACCTGCGACACCACCGACGTGGAACGTACGGAGTGTAAGCTGTGTACCGGGCTCGCCGATGGACTGGGCGGCAATCACGCCCACAGCCTCTCCCTTCTGCACCATACGGTGATTCGAGAGATTTCGGCCGTAGCATTTCGCGCAGACACCCTTTTTCGATTCGCAGGTGAGAACTGACCTGATCTCGACGGACTCGATCGGAGACTGCTCGATACGGTCGGCGATGGCCTCGGTGATTTCCTCGCCGGCATGGACGATGATCTCATCGGGATTGTAGGGATCCACCACGTCGTGGACCGACACACGGCCGAGTATGCGCTCCTTGAGGGAAGCGACAATTTCCTCGTTGTTCTTGATCTCGGTGCAGACGAGTCCGCGGAGAGTTCCGCAGTCCTCCTCCGTAATGATGACATCGTGGGCCACATCGACAAGACGACGCGTTAGATAACCTGCATCGGCAGTCTTAAGGGCGGTATCGGCGAGACCCTTGCGGGCACCGTGGGTGGAGATGAAGTACTCAAGCACCGACAGACCCTCCTTGAAGTTGGCAAGAATCGGGTTCTCGATAATCTGGCCGCCTTCGGCACCGGCTTTCTGGGGCTTGGCCATAAGACCACGCATACCGGAGAGCTGACGGATCTGGTCTCTGGAACCTCGGGCTCCTGAGTCGAGCATCATGTAGACAGAGTTGAATCCCTGCTGGTCCTCCTCCATCTGCTTCATGAGCGTTCCGGCAAGACGGTCGTTGACCCGGGTCCATATTTCGATAACCTGGTTATAACGGTCGTTGGCCGTGATGAAACCCATCGCGTAGTTATTGAGCACTTCCTCTACCTGAGCATGGCCCTGAGCCACATATTCCTCTTTCTCCTTGGGAATGATCACATCGCCGAGGTTGAAGCTCAGGCCTCCCTGGAAGGCCATCTTGTAGCCGAGGTTCTTGATGTCGTCGAGGAACTGCGCCGAACGTGTCACACCGCACGCCTTGATCACCTTGCCGATGATAGTACGGAGCGACTTCTTGGAGATAATCTCGTTGACATATCCGATCTCACCGGGAACGTACTGATTGAAAAGTACGCGTCCTACGGAAGTGTTCTCGCAAAGATGGCGCACTCGGTTGCCTTCGCCGTCTACATCGTCCACCATAATCGTGACCGGAGCGTGGAGAGTGACGCGACCCTCGTTGTAGGCGATCTCCGCCTCTTCAGGACCGTAGAACACAGTTCCCTCTCCCATATCGCCCTTGCGGAGCTTGGTGATATAATAAAGTCCGAGCACCATGTCCTGGGAAGGCACGGTGATAGGAGCGCCGTTGGCGGGGTTCAGGATGTTGTGGGCACCTAGCATAAGCATCTGGGCCTCGAGCACAGCCTCGTTGCTGAGAGGAAGATGGACCGCCATCTGGTCACCGTCAAAGTCAGCGTTGAAGGCCGTACATGCCAGCGGGTGAAGCTGGATGGCCTTTCCTTCGATCATCTTCGGCTGGAACGCCTGGATACCGAGACGGTGAAGCGTCGGGGCACGGTTGAGAAGCACGGGATGTCCCTTCATGACATGCTCGAGAATATCCCATACCACAGGCTCCTTGCGGTCCACTATCTTCTTGGCGCTCTTGACGGTCTTGACTATTCCGCGCTCGATGAGCTTGCGGATGATGAACGGCTTGTAAAGTTCGGCGGCCATAAGCTTGGGAATACCGCATTCGTGCATCTTGAGCTCTGGGCCGACCACGATCACGGAACGCGCCGAATAGTCGACACGCTTTCCGAGAAGGTTCTGACGGAAACGTCCCTGTTTACCCTTGAGCGAATCGGAAAGCGACTTGAGGGGACGGTTCACGTCGCTCTTCACTGCCGATGACTTGCGGCTGTTGTCGAGCAATGAGTCGACGGCTTCCTGCAGGAGTCGTTTCTCGTTGCGGAGAATAACTTCGGGAGCCTTGATCTCGATGAGACGTTTCAGACGGTTGTTGCGGATGATTACGCGCCGATAGAGGTCATTGAGGTCGGAAGTTGCGAAACGTCCGCCGTCAAGGGGCACAAGCGGGCGCAGTTCCGGCGGAATCACCGGGACAGCCTTGAGCACCATCCATTCGGGACGGTTGCGGTCGGCCGAGGCGATGAAAGAGTTCACCACCTGAAGGCGCTTGAGCGCCTCGGTCTTGCGCTGCTGCGAGCCGTCGGTGTTGGCACGCTCGCGGAGCTCGGCGGCAAGCTTGTTGAGGTCCAGCTCGGAGAGAAGGTCATAGACGGCATCGGCTCCCATCTTGGCCACAAACTTGTTGGGGTCGGAGTCCTCGAGATACTGGTTTTCCTCGGGGATTGAGTCCATGATCTGCATGTACTGGTCCTCGGAAAGCAGGTCGAGCTTCTCAAGGGGACGCGCTTTACCGGGATCGATCTCGAATTCGACATTTCCGGGATTGATCACGACATAACGCTCATAATAGATGATGTCGTCGAGCTTCTTGGAAGGAAGGCCGAGCAGATATCCGATCTTGTTGGGGAGAGAGCGGAAATACCATATATGAGCCACCGGCACCACCAGCTCGATATGTCCCATGCGTTCGCGGCGCACCTTCTTCTCGGTGACCTCGACACCGCACCGGTCGCACACGATACCTTTGTAGCGTATGCGCTTGTACTTTCCGCAATGGCATTCGAAGTCCTTGACAGGACCGAATATCTTCTCGCAGAAAAGTCCGTCGCGCTCCGGCTTGTAGGTGCGGTAGTTGATGGTCTCGGGCTTGAGCACCTCTCCGCTTGACTTCTCCTTTATCTCCTCGGGAGAAGCCAGGCCGATGGTGATCTTCGAAAAGTTGCTTTTTATCTTATTGTCTTTCCTGAAAGCCATGTTATTTCTTGTTGAATCCTTCTTTGCCGCCGGAACGTCAGCCCCGGCGGCAAATACGGATATTGATTGTTCTTGAATGTAAATTACCTTCGCGTTCCGCGTCTTATTCGAGCGTGATGCTCAGGCCGAGACCCCGAAGCTCATGCAGAAGCACGTTGAGCGATTCAGGTATGCCGGGATTCGGCATGGAGTCGCCCTTGACAATAGCCTCGTATGCCTTGGAGCGTCCAACCACGTCGTCGGATTTGATGGTGAGGATTTCCTGAAGGATGTGGGCGGCGCCGAATGCCTCGAGCGCCCATACCTCCATCTCTCCGAAACGCTGGCCACCGAACTGCGCCTTACCTCCAAGCGGCTGCTGGGTGATGAGCGAGTAGGGACCGATGGAACGCGCATGCATCTTGTCCTCCACCATGTGGCCGAGTTTCAGCATGTAGATCACGCCGACAGTGGCCGGCTGATCAAAGCGGTCGCCGGTGCCTCCGTCGTAAAGATAAGTCTTGCCATAACGCGGAATTCCGGCCTTGTCGGTCCATTCGTTGAGGTCGTCGAGCGACGCGCCGTCAAAGATCGGGGTGGCGAATTTCTCGCCGAGCTCACGTCCGGCCCATCCGAGTACAGTCTCGAAAATCTGTCCGAGGTTCATTCGCGAAGGCACACCGAGCGGGTTGAGCACGATGTCTACGGGAGTTCCGTCCTCAAGGAACGGCATGTCTTCCTGACGCACCACACGCGACACGATACCCTTGTTACCGTGACGTCCCGCCATCTTGTCGCCCACGCCTATCTTACGCTTCTTGGCTATGTAGACCTTGGCCATCTGCATGATTCCGGAAGGAAGCTCATCGCCGATGGTTATGTCGAACTTCTTGCGGCGCAGCTCGCTGTCGATCTGCTTGGACTTGCGCATATAGTTGGTGATCAGCTCACCGACCATGCGGTTCACGCGCTCGTCGCGGGTCCATCCGGAAATGTTCACAGTCTCATAATCTATGGCACCGAAGTCCACATTTTCGAAACCGCTTCCCTCTGGCACGATATAATCGCCGATGAAATCCTTGACGCCCGCCGACTCCTGGCCTTCGAGCAGCGTCCGCATCTTCCCGACCATAATCTCGCAGAGTTCGTTCTGCTTCTCTTCGTATTCTTCATCAAGCACGGGAAGCTGCGCGTTCGCCGAGTTACGTCCGCTTTTCTTCTTTACCGCACGAGAGAACAGATTTGTTCCTATCACGACACCCTTGAGCGAGGGAGAAGCCTTGAGGGATGCATCCTTCACGTCGCCGGCCTTGTCGCCGAAGATGGCTCTCAGAAGTTTTTCCTCCGGAGTGGGGTCGCTCTCCCCTTTCGGAGTGATCTTACCGATCATTATGTCGCCCGGCACAACGTAGGCTCCTACACGGATGATTCCACGCTCGTCAAGATCCCTTGTGGCATCCTCGCTGACGTTCGGGATGTCGGATGTCAGTTCCTCCATTCCGCGCTTTGTCTCGCGCACGTCGAGCGAGTATTCGTCCACATGCACCGAAGTGAGGATATCCTCACGGACCATACGCTCGTTGAGCACGATGGCGTCCTCATAGTTGTAACCTTTCCAGGGCATGAATGCAACCTTGAGATTGCGACCGAGCGCGAGTTCACCTTTCTCGGTGGAATATCCCTCGGTGAGTATATCGCCCTTACTTACCCGCTGTCCCTTGGAGCAGACGGGACGGAGGTCGATGGTGGTTCCCTGATTGGTGCGACGGAACTTCGGCAGCCTGTATTCCTTTACCGCAGACTCGAACTGCACGAATTCCTCGTCCGGGGTACGGTCGTAGCGGATACGGATCACCGTGGCGTCCACGTACTCGATCACGCCCTCTCCTTCGGCCATCACCTGAGTGCGGGAGTCCCGTATAAGCTGACCCTCGATACCGGTTCCGACGATCGGAGCCTCACTGCGGAGCAGGGGGACAGCCTGACGCATCATGTTCGATCCCATCAGAGCGCGGTTGGCATCGTCATGCTCGAGGAAGGGGATGAGAGACGCGGCTATAGAGGCAATCTGTATGGGAGCCACGTCCATAAGCTGAAGTTCCTCGGGAGCGACAATCGGAAAGTCGGCTCCGAGACGGGCCTTGACGCGGTTGCGCACGAAAGAACCGTCATCGTTGACCGGAGCGTTGCCCTGGGCGATGGTGTTGCCCTCCTCTATCTCGGCAGTCATGTAGACCACATCGTCGTTGCTGAGGTTCACCCTGCCGCCTTCCACCTTGCGGTAAGGAGTCTCGATGAATCCGAGATTATTGATGTTGGCATAGACGCACAACGATGATATCAGACCGATGTTCGGTCCCTCCGGGGTCTCGATCGGGCAGAGACGTCCGTAGTGGGTGTAGTGCACGTCGCGCACCTCGAAACCCGCACGCTCACGCGACAGACCGCCGGGACCCAGGGCCGAAAGACGGCGCTTGTGGGTGATTTCGGCCAGAGGATTGGTCTGGTCCATAAACTGCGACAGTGCGTTGGTGCCGAAGAAAGTGTTGATCACCGCCGAGATCGTCTTGGCGTTGATAAGGTCGATAGGCTTGAACACTTCGTTGTCGCGCACGTTCATCTTCTCACGGATGGAGCGCGAGATACGCGCGAGTCCGACGCCGAACTGATTGTAGAGCTGCTCGCCGACAGTACGCACCCTGCGGTTGCTGAGGTGGTCGATATCATCCACATCGCTCTTGGCGTTGATAAGACCAATGAGATACTTGATAATCTCTATTATGTCCTCGCGGGTGAGAACCTTCACGTCCATCGGAGTGTCGAGACCGAGTTTCTTGTTTATGCGGTAACGGCCCACTTCTCCGAGGTCGTAGCGCTTCTCGCTGAAGAAAAGGCTCTGGATTACCTCGCGTGCGGATGCGGCATCCGGCGGCTCCGCGTTGCGCAGCTGCCGATAGATATAGCTGACCGCCTCCTGCTCGCTGTTGGCGACGTCCTTCTGAAGTGTGTTGAAAATTATGCTGTAGTCCACGGCGCTGACATTCTCCTTCTCCAGAAGAATAGTCTTGACACCGCTTTCCAGTATCTGTTCCATGTTGTCTTCCGTGACTTCGTTGCCACGGTCCACCACGATTGTGTTGCGCTCATAGGTGGATACCTCGCCGGTATCGGGATCAACGAAATCCTCAAGGCTGCTCACCATCACACGGCCCGCCAATTTGCGGCCGATCACAGCCTGAAGATTGGAGCGGGTAACAGTTATTTCTTCGGCGAGGTCGAAAATCTCGACTATATCCTTGTCCGTCTCGAACCCGATGGCACGGAGAAGAGTAGTGACCGGTAGCTTCTTCTTCCGATCGATGTATGCGTACATCACATTGTTGATGTCGGTTGCAAACTCGATCCAGCTCCCGCGGAACGGGATGATTCGTGCCGAATAGAGCTTGGTGCCGTTGGCATGCACGCTGTTACCGAAAAACACACCTGGCGAACGGTGGAGCTGCGATACGACAACGCGTTCCGCACCGTTTATCACGAATGTACCCTGTTCCGTCATGTATGGAATCAGGCCGAGATACACGTCCTGGATGGTGGTGTCGAATTCCTCGTGATCGGGATCGGTGCAATAGAGCTTCAGCTTCGCCTTGAGCGGCACGCTGTAGGTGAGCCCTCTCTCGAGACATTCCGCGATGGTATAGCGGGGCGGGTCGATATAATAGTCGAGAAACTCAAGAACGAAGTTGTTACGGGTGTCGGCAATCGGGAAATTCTCCGCGAACACCTTGTAGAGCCCCTGATTCTTGCGTTTTTCCGGTGGAGTGTCAAGCTGCAGGAAATCCCTGAACGACTTAAGCTGCACGTCAAGGAAATCAGGGAAAGGCAGCGGATTTTTAATCGACGCGAAGTTTACACGCGGTTTTTCGGTTAAATTTACTGACATTGGGTGATATATTGGAAAACCATTTCTGTTTCGGACTTGTTGTCTGAGAGCAGACGCGTCCGGATGCCTTTACGGGCAAAAAAATCCGAGCACAAATCGTGCCTTCGGATGTGAAAATTTCCTAAAGACGGTTAATCATGCCTTACGCGCACCGCGCGGACCGCCCCCGTCCGAAGGAGGATATGAACACAAATAGGTTAAGGGCGCTCGAAAGGCGCTCTTAACCCATTTGTGGGATAATGTCTGGTCTTATTTGAGCTCAACCTCGGCACCAGCCTCTTCGAGCTGCTTCTTCAGGCCCTCTGCCTCAGCTTTGGGAAGGCCTTCCTTGATAGTGTTGGGAGCGCCGTCCACGAGTTCCTTAGCCTCCTTGAGGCCAAGACCTGTAAGTTCCTTGACGAGCTTCACAACAGCGAGCTTGCTTGCGCCGGCAGCCTTGAGGATCACGTCGAAGTTGGTCTTCTCCTCTGCTGCGGGTGCGCCGGCTACGGGGCCTGCGGCCACCGCCGCTGCGGCGGGTTCGATGCCGTACTCGTTCTTGAGAATCTCGGCGAGTTCGTTGACTTCTTTTACTGTCAGGTTAACAAGCTGTTCTGCAAATGCTTTCAAATCTGCCATTTTCGTATCTATTTTTTATTTTTTTAAACTTTGGTTATTCTCTGTTGGAGAGGGTCTCGAGTATGCCGTGAATCTTGCCGGCACCGCTCTGGAGAGCGCTGATCACGTTCTTAGCAGGCGACTGCAGCAGAGCCACAACGTCGGCGATAAGTTCGTTCTTGCTCTTGATATTCGCGAGGGCCTCCAACTGCTCCTCGCCAATGTATACGGATTCCTCCACGAAGGCTCCCTTCAGCATGGGGAGAGTGTCGCTCTTCTCACGGAACTGCTTGATGAGTTTCGCGGGCGCGTTGCCGACGTTGCTGAGAAGCAGCGTGGTCTCGCCGTGGAGAAGGTCGTAAAGACCTGAATAATCAGTCTCGCTTGCCTCGAATGCCTTCCTGAGAAGAGTGTTCTTCACACAGAGCATCTTTACGTCGGCACCGAAACATGCACGGCGCAACTTGCTCGTCTTCTCGGCGTTGAGGCCGGACGTCTGGGTCAGGTACACACAGCTGTATTCCTTCAGCTGCTCGCCGATATGGGCGATAATCAATGCTTTATCTTCCTTTTTCATTTCTGTTCGGTGTTTAAGGATTATTCAGCAACCGACTTGGGATCGACCTTGACGCCGGGACCCATAGTGCTTGAAAGATAAATGCTCTTGATATATGTGCCTTTTGATGTGGCGGGTTTCAGCTTTATCAGCGTGCTGATGAATTCCTTGGCGTTGTCGCGCATGGCGTCGGCAGCAAACGATACCTTGCCGATCGAAGCGTGCACGATACCGGTTTTGTCGACCTTGAAATCAATCTTACCCTGCTTCACCTCCTTGACGGCCTTTGCAACATCCATGGTTACGGTACCGCTCTTGGGGTTAGGCATAAGTCCGCGGGGGCCGAGGATGCGGCCCAAGGGACCGAGCTTGCCCATCACAGAGGGCTGCGTGATGATCACGTCGACATCTGTCCAGCCTTCCTTGATCTTCTGCAGATATTCATCAAGGCCGACATAGTCAGCACCTGCTTCCTTGGCAGCAGCTTCGGCATCGGGGTTGCAGAGCACAAGCACGCGCACCTGCTTACCGGTACCGTGAGGAAGCGAAACCACGCCGCGTACCATCTGATCGGCCTTGCGCGGATCAACTCCGAGACGGACATCGATATCAAGCGATGCGTCGAACTTCTCGAAAGAAGCCTCCTTCACCTTTTCAGCAGCCTCATTGAGTGTATAAGCCTTCCCGGGATCAATCTTCGATAAAGCCAACTTTTGATTTTTTGTCAGTTTTCCCATTTTCGTGAAGATTTTTAAATGTTTTCAGGGAACGCTCCTTTCACGGAGACACCCATGCTTCTTGCTGTACCAGCTACCATACGCATGGCAGACTCCAGGGTGAAACAGTTCAAATCCGGCATTTTGTCCTGGGCAATTACCTTTACCTGCTCCCATGTGATCTCTGCCACCTTGTTACGGTTCGGCTGCGCGGAGCCGCTCTTCAATTTGGCGACTTCCTTGAGCTGTACCGCCACCGGAGGAGTCTTGACTATGAAGTCAAAGCTCTTGTCGGTGTAGTAGGTGATTACGACAGGAAGAACTTTTCCGGCCTTATCCTGGGTGCGGGCATTGAATTGCTTGCAAAATTCCATGATATTGATACCCTTCGAACCCAGAGCGGGACCGACTGGAGGGGACGGGTTGGCTGCTCCGCCCTTAATCTGTAATTTGATCTGTCCAGCAATTTCTTTTGCCATTGTTTTACTTAGTTTAATTGGTTTAAGGTCGAGTTCATAACGACGCCATGGCGCGTAACATCACCCGGCATCATTCTCTCTCGACCTGCGAATTTTCCAACTCCAAATCAGTGCCGCGGCCAAATATCTTGACCTCGACCTTGATTTTCTTTCTTTCGGGATTAACCTCCTTGATCACTCCGCTGAAACCGCTGAACGGCCCGTAGGTCACTTTCACGGGTTCACCGACCACGAATATTTCCTCCGTGTCGGCAACTGGTTCCAGAGCCTCGTCGGCCGCGCCCAGCATTCTTCTCACCTCGCTTTCGCGGAGGGGCATCGGATCACTGTTCTTTGCCCTGCCGCGCAAAAAATCAATGACATTCGTGGTGTTCCGGAGTTCATATTGCACTTCGCCTGTGAGTATGGCTTCGATAAAGACATACCCCGGGTAAAGATTGCGCTCCTTCAGCACCTTCTTGCCATTGCGCGTGGTGTAAACTTTCTGCGTGGGAATCAAGACTTGTGTCATATAGCGGCCCAGATCCGTGTTCTTGATTGCGGCATCGAGAACTTCCTTGACCTTTGCCTCCTTCCCGGAAATGGCACGCAACACGTACCACCCCTTTTTTAATTGAGCGTCAGCCATTGAATTCCGCGTTTTGAAAGTTTAAAAATTGATACTGTAGATTAATTCCATCAGCAAAGAGAAAATCTTGTCAACTGCCCAGACAAAAACCGCCAGTATAACGGAAGCTACCAGCACCAAGACCGAGCTGTTGACCAAGGCTTTCTGAGATGGCCAAGAAACCTTATACACCAATTCGTTATAAGATTCCTTTATATCTTTGATTAATTTCATTTCCGTCTGGTTTGGCACGGGAAGAAAGACTCGAACTCTCGACACCCGGTTTTGGAGACCGGTGCTCTACCAACTGAGCTATTCCCGTAATTAAGGGGCCTTCCTACAGGGGAAGACCCCTTTTATATTGCTTATTTCAGTATTCTGATCAGTCCTCGATAACACCTGTGATCTGACCGGAGCCTACTGTGCGACCACCCTCACGGATCGCGAAGCGAAGACCATTATCCATTGCTACCGGAGTAATCAGCTTGACGTCGATCTCAACGTTGTCACCGGGCATCACCATCTCTACACCTGCGGGGAGTGTGATCTCACCTGTAACGTCGAGCGTACGGATGTAGAACTGGGGACGATATTTGTTGTGGAACGGTGTGTGGCGTCCTCCCTCTTCTTTCTTCAGGATATAAACCTGAGCCTTGAAGTGGTCGTGGGGCTTAACCTGTCCGGGATGGCAGATAACCATACCACGCTTGATTTCATCTTTGTCGATACCGCGGAGGAGAAGACCTACGTTATCACCGGCCTCACCTTCGTCGAGAATCTTGCGGAACATCTCGACACCAGTAACAACCGACTTCTTGTCGGCACCAAGTCCGAGAATCTGCACCTCATCGCCCACTTTCACGCGACCAGCCTCAATACGGCCTGTAGCCACTGTACCACGTCCTGTGATCGAGAACACGTCCTCAACAGGCATAAGGAAGGGTTTGTCAACATCGCGGGGAGGAAGCGGAATCCAGTTGTCAACAGCATCCATGAGCTCCATAACCTTTTCCACCCACTTCGGATCGCCCTCGAGGGCACCGAGTGCAGAACCACGGATCACAGGAGTATTGTCACCGTCGTAGTCATACTGCGAAAGAAGGTCGCGCATATCCATCTCGACGAGCTCAAGCATCTCTTCGTCATCCACCTGGTCGCATTTGTTCATGAAAACAACGAGACGGGGAACGTTCACCTGACGGGCGAGAAGGATGTGCTCGCGGGTCTGGGGCATCGGACCGTCAGTGGAGGCTACCACGATGATAGCGCCGTCCATCTGAGCAGCACCGGTTACCATGTTCTTCACATAGTCGGCGTGTCCGGGGCAGTCCACGTGAGCATAGTGACGGTTTGCAGTCTGATACTCAACGTGTGCGGTATTAATTGTGATACCACGCTCCTTCTCCTCGGGAGCGTTGTCAATAGAATCGAACGAACGCAGCTCGGAAAGACCCTTCTCTGCAAGCACCTTGGTGATAGCAGCGGTAAGAGTGGTCTTACCGTGGTCCACGTGACCGATAGTACCGATGTTTACATGCGGTTTGGTTCTTTCGAATTTTTCTTTAGCCATAATTGTGCTATTATTTGATTTGATTAATTATCACCAACTCGAGAAGAGAGGTTGTGGAGCCGATGGCGGGATTTGAACCCGCGACCTCTTCCTTACCAAGGAAGTGCTCTACCCCTGAGCTACATAGGCAATTGTTTTTTTTGAGCGGAAGACGAGGTTCGAACTCGCGACCCTTAGCTTGGAAGGCTAATGCTCTACCAACTGAGCTACTTCCGCAAATGCCGGCCTTTCATCCGGCTGTCGTCATTTTGAGTGGGTGGAGATGGATTCGAACCACCGTAGGCGTAAGCCAGCAGATTTACAGTCTGCCCCATTTGGCCACTCTGGTATCCACCCTTTTGAGCCTCTTGTCGGATTCGAACCAACGACCCCGAGATTACAAATCACGTGCTCTGGCCAGCTGAGCTAAAGAGGCGTTCAATCGCGTCCGGCAAATGCCCTTGACGAATTTCGAGTGCAAAGTTAATGCTTTTTTACATACCGTGCAAATAATTCGGCAAAAAAATTAGCAAAAATTTTCCTATATATTTACACTCGTCTATAAGTCAAATGATTGCATTCGGACCAATATAGACAGCCATAATCACTCCACCGTAACAGATTTGGCAAGATTTCGCGGCATGTCGACATCCTTGCCCTTGTTGATGGCGATATAGTATGACAACAGCTGCAACGGCACCGAGGTAATGATCGGCGTGAGGCATTCGGGCATCTCAGGCACCTCGAGCACGTGGTCGGCGATATTACGGATGGTGCTGTCGCCCTCGGTGACAATGGCAAGGATATTGCCGCCGCGAGCCTTTACCTGCTGGACATTGCTCACGATCTTGTCGTAAAGATGGTCACGCGGCGCGATAATTACCGTGGGCATCTCCTGATCGATAAGCGCTATCGGTCCATGTTTCATCTCCGCTGCCGGATATCCTTCGGCATGTATGTAGGATATCTCCTTCAGCTTGAGCGCCCCTTCGAGCGCCACCGGATAACTGTAGCCGCGACCGAGATACAAGAAGTTGTGGGCATAGGTATATATTAGCGAAAGCCTTTTCACCTGCTCGTCGAGTTCGAGTACTTTTTCTACGTAATGAGGGATATTGAGCACCTGGGCTCCGAGTTCGGAGATCTTCTCTTGCGACATGGTGCCGCGGATCTGCGCCACGGCCAGGGCGAGAAGCGTGAGGACCATCACCTGGCCGGTGAACGCCTTGGTGGACGCGACTCCGATCTCCGGTCCGACGTGTATATAGCAGCCCGAATAGGTCTCGCGCGGTATCGACGATCCCACCACGTTGCTGAGACCGAAGACAAACGCACCCTGCTTCTTGGCAATCTTTATGGCGGCAAGCGTGTCGGCGGTCTCCCCGCTCTGCGAGATGGCTATCACGACATCATCGGGTGTAAGCACCGGATTCGAATAGCGGAACTCGCTGGCATACTCCACCACCACCGGAATGCGGCACATGTCCTGGATAAGATAGCGGCCAAGCAATCCGGCATGCCATGAGGTGCCGCACGCCACTATGACTATGCGTCTGCAAGTCCTGAATTTCTCTTTATTGTCGTTGACTCCGTTGAGGATGATACGGCGACCGTTATCCACAACACGCCCTCTTATGCAGTCACGCAGTGTGGAAGACTGCTCGAAGATTTCCTTGAGCATAAAGTGCGGATACCCTCCCTTTTCAAGCTGCGATATCGACATCTCGAGAGTGGTGATGTCCACGTCGGATTCCACGTTGTTGAGATCGGTGACCTTGATGGGTTCTCCTCTCCGGATCTCCGCCACCTCTCCGTCCTTGAGATAAACCACTTCTTTGGTGTATTCCACAAAAGGACTCGCGTCGGAGGCCAGAAAATATTCATTGTCACCCACACCGATCACAAGCGGACTGCTCTGGCGCCCACATACAATGGTATCAGGATCGTTTTTGTCAAGCACGGCAATGGCATAGGCGCCCACTACCTGACGCAGGGCCTTGCGGACCGCAGACATCAGCGAGCATTTGTTGGTGACGCGTGTGTACTCTATAAGCTGCGCAAGCACCTCGGTATCGGTTTCCGACTGAAACTTGCATCCATGCTCCTGGAGGGCATCCTTGAGCACCTTGTAATTTTCAATAGTGCCGTTGTGGACGATGGCAATGTTGCCGTCCTCGCTGTAATGCGGATGGGCATTGGTATCGGAAGGTTCGCCATGGGTGGCCCAGCGGGTATGGGCTATTCCCGCAGTGGCGTCATCAAGTTTCTTGTCGGCGCAAAACGCCTCCAGATTGCTCACCTTGCCCATGGTCTTGTAAACATTGAGTTTACCGCCATTGGCCGCCAGCGCCACACCGGCGCTGTCATATCCCCTGTATTCGAGTCGATGAAGTCCTTTTATCAAGATATCGTAGACATTACCGCCGCCGATATATCCTACTATTCCGCACATATATTTTATTTAAATTTATATTGTATCAGCCACGCCCGGGATCCAGCTCGGAGCGGATGTCGGCCGCACGCATATTATATATCGCAGTATTCTTCGCCCACGACGACAAGTCATGCCAAAAGAATATTTCTACAACGAATTTTCTGCCACAAAATTACTAATTTTTTCTTATTTGGGCAAATATGGTGATTGTCAGAGCGGTTTAAAGAGGTAAGGGTACTAATCGTGTACTTTTGTGAAAGTTGATGGAAAGCGACAGCAATCGGATTTTGATTTTTTGGCTCCCGTTAAGGATTTTTAACTGCCATCATTTGCTTTTTTTACCCACACCGGATGTTGAAAAGTACACCCGCACACAGTCTTTTACCGGGACATTTTATTGTCAATCCATCTTCAATCCGTAATCCTGCATACAAAAGTAGTCATATTTTGTGGAACAATTGTAATACTGGAAAACCCAGGCGCGGATGACCCCTGCGGCCAGGTTGATTTGACCCCATAAGCCAAAATCGGGGTAACCCCTTTGCCCAAAATAAAAATGACCCCTGTTGACATAGAGCCAGCAGGGGATTTAATATGTATCTTTGGTTTCCGTTTTGGTCGACGGGGGATAAACCCAAAGAAACATGAATACAAAATTAAAAAACATTCTCCTGTGTCACGCATCGGGAATGGGAATAAAAAGCATAAGCAGTGCTTTTGACATCTCGAGGAACACGGTGCGGCGCTATGTGAGAATGTATCAGGACAGCGGCATACCCGCTGAGAAGCTGCCGTCGCTGAGCGATGCGCGGCTACAGGAACTGTTCTCCATCCCCGGAGCACGGGAACACAAACCATCGGAACGTCAGATCCGGCTCGAGGCCCTGTTGCCGGAATATGCGGCAAGGCTCTCCCGGAAGGGCATGACGGTCAAGAAGCTGTACGAAGAGTATCATGCGGGCCATCCCGACGGATACCTTCATGCATCCTTCGGAATGAAGCTCCGGCAGTTCATGCTCCAGACCAACGCCATTGGCCATGTCGAGCACCGTGCCGGAGACCGGATGTATGTCGATTTCGCCGGAGACAGGCTGGAGATAGTCGATGAGACAACTGCTGAAGTGCGGAAGGTCGAGGTGTTCGTCGCAATACTTCCGTGCAGCCATTACACATACTGCGAGGCAGTGTGGTCGCAGAAAAAGGAGGACCTGATAAAGGCATGCGAGAACGCCATCCGTTTCTATGGGGGAGCCCCGTGCGCCATTGTGCCGGACAACCTGAAGTCGGCGGTCACGCGCAGCGACCGCAACGAACCTGTAATCAATCCGGACTTCGAAGCCTTTGCCGAGCATTACGGATGCGCCGTGGTCCCGGCCCGTGTGCGGCATCCCAGGGACAAGGCACTGGTGGAAAACGCAGTCAAGCTGATGTACCGTTCTGTGTATGTCGATCTGGAGGGAATGGTGTTCCATGACCTGGAGTCGCTCAACGTGGCAATCCTCGAATCTTTGGAAAAGTTCAATGCGCGCAACCTGACCCGGCGCAGGGAATCCCGCCGTCAGCTGTTCGATTCTGTCGAGAGAGACAGTCTGAGGCCTTTGCCCCCGGACCGCTATCAGATGAGACAGCGGACGATTGCCACGGTCCAGCGCAACAGTTACGTCACGCTGAACAAGCACCACTACAGTGTGCCGGTACAATATGTGGGCAAACGCGTGGAGATGGTATACGACACCGATACGATCGACATCTTCCACGGCTTTACCCATGTGGCCACGCATCATCGCAACGATACCCCGTACGAATACACTACCAAGCCGTCCCACAATCTGCCGGGACGCAAGGGGAGCTGCGAGAGTGACTTGCAGGAGCTCCTTTCCCGCGCGGCCGTGATCGACAACATTGTTGTTCACTACCTGCGTGCGGTCATCGAAGACAAGCGTTATCCGGAACTTGCATTCAGAGCGTGCCGTGGCATCATGAACCTGGAGAAAAAGTACGGGCAGGAACGCCTTGTATCCGGGTGCGCCGCGGCCATGGACGCACGCCGCTACAGTATCAGCGACATGGTGGACATCCTCGAGTCCGGGGCGGACGCGGATTATCTGCCGG
>OFFT01000132.1_pt1 | contig 59678 bp, 61 predicted proteins | sample 1521581 | NCBI WGS metagenome assembly OFFT01 (sample SAMEA3504084, study PRJEB24116) | mouse gut metagenome | biome: mouse gut; feature: mouse-associated habitat; material: faeces | place: Denmark | collected 2011
TGTAGTACCGCGTATCGTGGTAAACGGTTACAACGGCTATGATCTGTACACCACCAGCAATATGGTTTCTCTTCCTGCCATGGATTATAAGACACCGGAAGAGATCGCGGCAGAGCTGGCAGAGAGAGAGGTACTTGAGAGTGCTTCCAGGGAGGTAAATCCCGCAGAGGAGGAGAGTGGAAATATATTGGCGGACAGTGCACAGAAGCAGGCAGGATATGATGGATTCTTTATTGCCATGTGCGGTGTATGTGTACTTTTAATTTTTGGCATGGCAGTTTCCATGACAATGATCCTGCGTGGAAAACGCAGGCGGCGACGGAGCAGGAACAGAAAACGCCGATAAGACACAAAGGCCGGATAGATGACCGGAAGGTTCAGCAGTGCAGATAGAGGAGCAGGTAACATGCCGCCGTGACGGCGGTCTGCACCGTTTTGTGATAAACATAAGGGCGCAGGGAGAGGTCAGTCTGACGGATCATGCTGTAGGTCTGGGCGATACAGGAGAAGCCGCCGAAAGGGAGCAGGATCAGGATGGCATAATTGATTGACCGACCGGAACAGTCAATGCCGCTGGTGATTTCCAGAAGGCACCGGTAAATGTTCAGGATATTTGTGTTAACATGTTGAAAGGGTTGAAAAACAATCGTAAGCAGGTTAAAGAATACCATATAGCCGCCCAGTCTGGCGATGCCGGTCAGGCCTGACAGCACGGAGGCGTCTATGGCTGCCAGCAGGGAGCAGGAACCGGGTTGCCTGGCCTGAAGGGAGCGGGCTTCCGGATGGTTTTCGCAGGAGGAAACCTTCCGTGTCATCCAGGGTCTGATCCGCATTAACAGGAATCCGTAGAGCAGCGGGATACCGTACATGAGTAAAAAAGGCCGGCCGGGATTGTCGATTCCCAGGGTGGGGATTACATAGCTTAAGAAATAGATCGGCCCGATATTATTGCAGAAAGACAGCAGGAGCGCGCTTTCTTCCCGGGACAGCTTATGCTGTTCGTAAAGTTCGCCGACGATGCGCGCACCCATGGGGAAACCGCACAGAAAGCCCATGATGATCGTGTAGGAACCGTTTCTGGAAGTGCCGTATATACGGTGCAGGAGCGGATGGAGCAGGCCGACAAAGCGCTCCGTCAGATTCATGCGGATCATGATTCCGGAGAGGATCATAAAGGGCAGGAGGGTGGGCACCATTTTCGTAAACCAGAGCGTCAAACCGGTGGAGGCATATTCCAGGGACAGCGCCGGATAGCGGAGCATCAGGAAGATCAGATAGAGGGACAGCGCCGTAAACAGGAGCTGGTACAGGGTATCTTGCTTTTTCATGGCGGGTTCCTTGTAAGGGAGTGCTTATTTTATTTATATTCTGCGGCCTGTGATTTTATTAACAGGTGGAACGGGGTTGTATGTAACCGTGTGGCTTCCGGGACCGTGTGTGTGGCTTCCGCAATCAGGCGGGGCATTTGAGGCGGACGCAGAGGCGGTGTGCAGGACAGGTTGTGAGGATGATGAAGGATGCGTTTGGACAGGTTTCTATGTGAATTGAATCTGGGCACAAGAAGTCAGGTGAAAAAGGAGATCAAGGCCGGGCTTGTATCGGTCAACGGCGTGACGGTACTGCGGCCGGAGGAGCAGGTGCAGGAGGCTGCGGATCTCGTCTGTTATAAAGGACAGCCCTGTGTCTATGAGGAATATGTGTACTATCTGCTGCACAAGCCGGCAGGGGTGGTGTCTGCCACGCAGGACAAACGCGACAGGACGGTGCTGGATCTGCTTGCGGGGGAAGGACGGAGCGACCTTTTTCCGGTCGGACGGCTGGACAAGGACACGGAAGGCCTTCTGCTGATCACCAATGACGGCCCGCTGGCTCATGCGCTGCTTTCGCCCGGCAGACATGTGGACAAGGAGTATGAATGCCATCTGGCCCATACATTTGACGATCACCAGCGGGAACTTCTGGAACAGGGCGTGGATATCGGAGAGCAGAAAAAATGCAGACCGGCGGTGGTGCAGATCCTGGAGGAGAAGAAGATTACACTGACGATCACCGAAGGCCGGTTTCATCAGGTAAAGCGCATGTTACATGCGGTGGGGAATGAAGTGGTCTACTTAAAGAGGATACGGATGGACCGGCTGCAGCTGGAAGACTCTCTGGAAAAAGGAGCCTACCGCAGGCTGACAGACGAGGAAGTGGAGAGTTTACGGGGCGGATGATAGAAGAAGTGGAGAATGCAGCATTATGATAGAAGCGGTCATTTTTGATCTGGACGGCTCCATGGTGGATTCCATGTGGGTTTGGAAGAGCATTGATATCGAATATCTGGGGAGATTCGGAATCCGTCTGCCGGAGGATCTGCAGGCGTCCATCGGGGGAAAAAGTTTCAGCGAGACGGCGGTCTATTTCAAGGAGCGCTTCGGGATTCCCGACGAACCGCAGACCATTAAGGAGGACTGGAACCGCATGGCGTGGGAGAAGTACACCCATGAGGTCCCGCTGAAAAAGGGCGTGCGGGAGCTGTTGCAGTATTGCCGCGGACAGGGAATCAAGATGGGGATCGCCACCAGCAATTCGCGGGAACTGGTAGAGAATATCGTGAATGTACATCGTCTGGAGCATTATTTTACCTGCATTATGACGGGCTGCGACGTGGCGAAGGGGAAACCGGCGCCGGATATTTATCTGGCGGTGGCGCAGGCGCTTAAGGTGAAGCCTGAGAACTGTCTTGTCTTTGAGGATATCATTCATGGCATTCAGGCGGGAAAGGCGGCCGGTATGCAGGTGTGCGCCGTCTATGACCGGTATTCGGCATACCAGGATGCGGAGAAAAAACAGCTGGCCGATTACTACACCCATGAGTTTACAGAATTGATCGAGGAGGGCGTTCTGGCCGGCGCTTTATGCTGACCGCCGGGCAGGGAGGAATACGGAATGGATTTTTTACCGATATCAAAAGAAGATATGGAAAAGCGGGGGATAGAGCAGCTGGATTTCGTCTATGTGATCGGGGATGCCTATGTGGATCACCCTTCTTTTGGACATGCCATCATCAGCAGAGTGCTGGAGGCGGCCGGCTACAGTGTGGGGATCATCTCACAGCCGGACTGGAAGGATGAGAAGAGCATCACGGTACTGGGCAGGCCCCGGCTTGGTTTTCTTGTATCCGGCGGCAATATGGATTCCATGGTCAACCATTATTTCGTGTCCGGCAGGCACCGTCCCATGGACGCCTATACTCCAGGCGGCGAGCCGTATAAACGGCCGGATCACGCGACCGTGGTTTATGGCAATCTGATCCGCAGGGTGTATAAAGATGTGCCGGTGATCATCGGCGGCATCGAGGCCAGCCTGCGTCGTATGGCCCACTATGATTACTGGTCGGACAGCTTCAAACGTTCCATTCTGCTGGACAGCCAGGCGGATCTGATTTCCTATGGTATGGGGGAAAAGTCCATCGTGGAGATCGCCGATGCGCTGGCAGGGGGCATCGCGGTGCGGGACATTACCTTTATTGCGGGAACGGTCTATAAGACCAAAGACATATCGGGAATCTACGAAGGAATCCGGCTGCCCTCTTATGAGGAAATGAAAGCCGCGCCGCGCCGGTATGCGGAGAGCTTTCAGGTACAGTACTGCAATACGGATCCTTTTACGGGCAGGACACTGATCGAGACATATCCGGGCGGCGTCTGTGTGGTGCAGAATCCGCCCCAGCCGCCGCTGACAACGCAGGAGATGGACGATGTCTATGATCTGCCCTATATGCGCACCTCTCATCCTTCCTACGAGGCGGCCGGCGGTGTGCCCGCCATCTCGGAGATCAGGTTTTCTCTTGTCAGCAACAGAGGATGCTTTGGCGGCTGCAATTTCTGTGCCCTGACTTTTCACCAGGGACGGACGGTGCAGGTCAGGAGCCACGAGTCTATCCTGCGGGAAGCGGAGGGGATGCTGCAGGATAAGGATTTCAAAGGATATATTCATGATGTGGGCGGCCCGACGGCCAATTTCAGAAGACCGTCCTGTCAGAAGCAGATGACGCGGGGTGTCTGCAAGAACAGACAGTGCCTTTTTCCGCAGCCCTGTCCGAATCTGGAAGTGGATCACGCCGATTATCTGACACTGCTGCGCAGACTGCGGGCGCTGCCCGGCGTAAAGAAGGTCTTTATCCGTTCGGGGATCCGGTTCGACTATCTGCTGGCGGACAGAGACGATGCCTTTTTCCGGGAACTGGTGGAACATCATGTCAGCGGACAGCTCAAGGTGGCGCCGGAACACATCTCGGACGCGGTGCTGGAGAAGATGGGCAAACCGGGGAAAGCGGTCTACGAGCGGTTTGTCAGGCAGTATAGCAGGCTCAATGAGCAGCTTGGCAAAAAGCAGTTCCTTGTGCCTTACCTGATGTCCTCTCATCCGGGTTCTACCTTGAAGGAGGCCATTGAGCTGGCGGAATATCTGCGGGATCTTGGCTATATGCCGGAGCAGGTGCAGGATTTCTATCCGACGCCGTCCACGGTGTCCACGGTCATGTACTACACGGGGGTTGATCCCCGGAACGGTGAGCCGGTGTACGTCTGCCGCAATCCGCATGAGAAGGCCATGCAGCGGGCGCTGATCCAGTACCGGAATCCGAAGAACCACGCGCTGGTGATGGAAGCGCTGATCAAGGGCGGCCGGGAGGATCTGATCGGCTTTGACAGGAAATGCCTGATCAGGCCGCGGAAGGATGCGCATCGGAATGCAGAACACCGGAATGCAGAGCATCGAAACACGAATCATCAAAATGCAGCGAAAACTTTTTCTGATGGCAGGCGTGGCGATTTGAAATCCGGAAAGAAAAAGACGATCCGAAATGTGCACAGGAAAAAAGGAAAGGGTTAAAGGGGAGACGATCATGAATATTGCGATCATTACAGGCGCATCCTCCGGCATGGGGATGGAATTTGCGCGGCAGCTGGATAATAGTTTACATAAAACGGACGAGATCTGGCTTCTGGCCCGCAGGCGGGAACCGATGGAGGAGCTGGCCCGCACGCTGCGGCATAAGACACAGATCCTGGCCATGGATGTGACACTGGAAAGTGCCATGGAGCAGTTTGCGGAGGTGCTGGCGATCAGCAACCCGAAGATCACGGTACTGGTCAACTGTGCAGGGGCTGGAGAACATGGCAGATTTGACGGGCAAAGCGACAGGGCAGTGTCGGATATGATGCAGGTAAATATCGTGGCGCTGACCCGGATGACGAAACTGTGTCTTCCTTATATGCGAAAGGGCAGCAAGATTATACAGCTGGCATCGGGAGCAGCCTTCGTACCGCAGGCGGCCTTTGCAGTCTATGCCGCTTCCAAGGCCTATGTATATTCTTTCAGCAGAGCGCTCAACAAAGAGCTGGCGGGACGCGGGATCCGTGTGATGGCGGTCTGTCCGGGGCCTGTTAACACGCCGTTTCTTAGCCGGGCCTACAAAGATACCCCGCAGATGGGCGGACTTAAGAAGCTGACCATGATGGAGGCGGAGAGCGTGGTCGCCAAAGCGGTCATGGACTGTAAGCGTGGGAAATCCGTCTCGGTCTGCGGCCTGCCCATGAAAGCGCTGTATCTGGCCACGCAGGGAGTACAGAATCTGCTGTGTAAGTTTACGTAAGGAGTTTGCGTGCATGAAAAACTGGTTTATTCCAAAGGGATCTTATGGCTATATCAAAAATCACAGGGTGGTGGCCGCGCTGAGGACGCTCCTTTTTTTCGGTGTCAGCATCGGGCTTTATGTGATGGGATACGTGACCACCGGGAGCAATAAGAATCTGCTGACGATCGTAGCGGTTCTGGGCTGTTTGCCGGCATGTAAAAGTCTGGTAAACCTGATCCTCTTTCTGAAGGCCGAAGGGTGCAGTGAAGCCCTCAGAAAGGCAGTGAGCGCTTATGATGAAAGGCTTACCACTTTTTATGATATGTATTTTACGTCCTATCAGAACAATTATGCACTCAGCCATATGGCGTTGAAGGGCAGTGTGCTGTGCGGTGTGACAGAGGACGCAAAATGCGACTGTAACAAAGCCGAAAAACATCTGGAACAGATGCTTTTACAGGAAGGGATAAAGAATATCACGGTTAAGATTTATTCGAATACTGATAAATATATTGACCGACTGAGTCAGATTATAAATCTGGATACGGAGGAGAACAGAAATCAGGCACAGATCGCTGCCCTGCTGTATTCGATCATTATATAAACAATAGAGAGAGTCACCGGAGCAAAGGATGGGAACATGTATCAGAAAGAGATCACGGACAGGGAGGCCGGGCAGCGTTTGGACAAATATCTGCACAGGCTTTTGCCGGAAGCCGGGAGCAGCTTTTTATACAAGATGCTGCGCAAAAAGAATATCACGTTAAACGGAAAGAAAGCCGACGGCAGTGAGAAGATCACCGCAGGGGATATGGTGACCGTATTTTTTGCAGCGGAGACGCTGGCCAGGTTTATGGGGGAGCCGGAGCCTGCGCGGACGGCGTATGATGAGGCTTATGAGAAGCTGACCGGAATCACGATCCTGTATGAGGACGGGCACATTCTTCTGGCGGACAAACCGGCCGGTATCCTTTCCCAGAAGGCGGATAAGACGGACCTGTCTTTAAATGAATGGCTGATCGGTCATCTGCTCCACAGCAAAGCGATAACGCAGGAGGATTTGAAGGCTTTTAAACCTTCCGTCTGCAACCGTCTGGACCGCAATACAAGCGGCATCGTGCTCTGTGCCAGATCCCTTGCCGGTGCACAAATGCTTGGAGAACTGCTGCACGACAGGACTCTTCACAAATATTATCAGCTCTATGTGAAGGGAGCGGTGACAGAGAGCCGGCTGATCGAGGGGTATCTGCAAAAAGACGGGAAGCGCAATAAGGTATCCATCGCCGCGGCAGGCGCGCCGGATTCCTACATTAAGACAAAATATAAGCCGCTGCGGATCGAGCGGGACAAGACCCTGCTGGAAGTGGAGCTTCTTACCGGACGTTCCCATCAGATCAGGGCGCATCTGGCCAGCATCGGGCATCCCCTTCTGGGCGATTATAAATACGGCGACCGGGAGTGGAACGACGGCTATCGGAAACGCTTTCAGGTCAGGGCACAGCTGCTGCATGCCTTTAAGGTCGTCTTTCCGGCACTGCCTTCACCCTTTGAAGCGATAAGCGGCAGGACCTTTTATGCAAAGATACCGGAGATTTTCGAGCAGGTTTCGGAGCACGCCCAGGCGCAGGCACAGGGCAAAAATAAGACGGACGAAAGGAGCCGGTATGGCAACTTGGAATTCCCGCGGGCTGCGCGGTTCCACACTGGAAGATCTGATCAACAGGACAAATGAAAAATATCTGGAAAACGGGCTGGCGCTGATCCAGAAGGTGCCGACGCCCATCACCCCGATCAATATCGACAAGGAGAGCAGACACATCACGCTGGCCTATTTCGATCAAAAAAGTACGGTGGATTATATCGGTGTGGTGCAGGGGATTCCGGTCTGTTTCGATGCCAAGGAGTGCGCGGCAGATACCTTTGCCCTGCAGAACATTCATGAGCATCAGGTAAAATTTATGGGAATGTTCGAGAAACAGAAGGGGATTGCCTTTTTTCTGATCTACTACACGCACAGGGATATTTTCTATTATCTGCCTTATGAGATGCTGCGTTTCTTCTGGGACAGGGCCATGGAGGGCGGCCGGAAAAGTTTCCGTTTCGAGGAATTGAACCCCGCCTATGTGCTGCCGAAAAAGCACGGGATCCTGGTGCCCTATCTGGACGCACTGCAGAGGGACCTGGAGGACAGGGAATAGAGACAGCGTTGACAAACGGCTTAAATTCATTTAAATTTTAAGAAATCACAGGGGAAAGAATATGGGAAAAAGATTAGTACATACGCCGGAGGGCGTGCGGGATATTTACGGAGACGAGAAGGCTGCCAGGAATATCGTCGAACACCTTCTGCAGGATAAGATCAAAAGTTACGGCTATCAGGATATTCAGACGCCGACCTTTGAGTTTTTTGATGTTTTTTCCAAAGAGGTGGGGACTACGCCCTCCAGGGAGCTGTACAAGTTTTTTGACAAAGAGGGCAATACGCTGGTGCTGCGGCCCGACTTTACGCCGTCGATCGCCAGATGCGCGGCCAAATATTTCATGGATGAGAATGTGCCGATCCGCTTCTGTTATCGGGGCAATACGTTTACGAATACCTCAAATCTGCAGGGCAAATTAAAGGAAGTGACCCAGATGGGGGCAGAGCTGATCGGGGATGACTCCGTGCAGGCGGATGCGGAGATGATCGCGATGACGATCGAGGCGCTGTACCATGCCGGGCTGTCGGACTTCCAGATCAGTATCGGGAATCTGGAATATTTCAAGGGCATCTGCGCGGAGGCCGGGCTGGACGAGGAGACGGAGCTGGAACTGCGGGAGCTGATCTCGGGCAAGAATTATTTCGGCGCGGAAGAGCTGTTAGAAGGTGTGCATGTAGACCGGAAGGATAAGGAGCTGCTTTTGAAGGTGAGCGATCTGTTCGGGACTGCGGCCATTCTGCATGACGCGAAGCACGCGGTGGACAACAAACGCTCCAGAAATGCGATCGACCGGCTTGAGAAAGTCTATCAGGTTTTGTGCGAGTATGGCGTCGAGAAATATGTTTCCTTTGACCTGGGCATGTTAAGCAAGTATAATTATTATACAGGGATCATTTTCAAAGGCTTCACTTACGGTGTCGGGGAAGCGATCGTAAAAGGCGGACGTTATGACGGCCTGCTGCACCGTTTTGGCAAGGATGCGCCGGCGATCGGCTTCATGATTGTGGTGGATGACCTGCTTGCGGCCATGAACAGGCAGGGAGCGGTCATCGCCGGCGTGGAAAAATGTGCAAAGCTCTACTATACGCAGGAGAATTTCCGGGAAATGCTGCGGGAAGCCAGACAGATGCGCGCGGCGGGGAAATGCGTGGAACTTTTGCCGAAAAAATAGAAACAGAGCAAAATCATGGAGGGTAGCGTGACTGAACAGATGAATGAAAACAGATATTTGACCTTCGCACTCGGCAAGGGCCGTCTCGCCAATAAGACCATGGAGCTGTTGGAAGAGATCGGTATCACCTGTGAGGAGATGAAGGATAAGGATTCCCGGAAACTGATCTTTGTGAATGAGGAACTGAAACTCAAGTTTTTCCTGGCAAAGGGGCCGGATGTGCCGACCTATGTGGAATACGGCGCCGCCGATATCGGGGTGGTCGGCAAGGATACGATCCTGGAAGAGGGCCGCAGGGTCTATGAGGTGCTGGATCTGGGGTACGGCAGATGCCGGATGTGCGTGTGCGGGCCGGAAAGCGCCGCAGAACTGCTCAGGCATCACGAGATGATCCGGGTAGCCACCAAGTATCCGAATATTGCCAAAGATTATTTTTATAATAAAAAGCATCAGACAGTGGATATCATTAAGTTGAACGGCTCCGTGGAGCTGGGGCCGATCGTGCGGCTGGCGGATGTGATCGTGGATATCGTGGAGACCGGTTCCACCTTAAAAGAGAACGGGCTGAAGGTGCTGGAGGAGATCTGTCCGCTGTCCGCGCGTATGATCGTGAATCAGGTCAGTATGCAGATGGAGCCGGAGCGGATCAAGAAGCTGATCACGGATATCCGCAGGCAGTTGTCTTGAGGTACATTTTATGAAGCATTTGCGTTAAAGCAGGCAACGTGCACAGGGATGAAGAGAACACAGGAAAAGAGGAATCTATGAAGACGATTAAACTGACGGAAGACACCAGAAAAGACATTCTGGACAGGCTGTTAAAACGAAGCCCTGATAATTATTCTGAATATGAGAAGACCGTGGCGGACATCATAACCGATGTGCGGGCAAACGGTGATCAGGCGGTATTTTCCTACACGAAGAAGTTTGATCAGTGGGAGAGTCATGCCGAGAACATCCGTGTGACGCAGGCGGAGATCGAGGAGGCCGTCAGGTCCATCGACAGGCCGTTCCTTGCAGTCATGAAGAAATCCGCCGCCAACATCGAGGCGTTTCATCAAAAACAGCTCCGCAACAGCTGGATCGATACGAAGCCGGACGGCTGCATTCTCGGACAGCGGATTCTGCCGCTCTCCGTATCCGGTGTCTATGTGCCGGGCGGCAAGGCGGCCTATCCGAGCAGCGTGCTGATGAATGTGATCCCGGCGAAGGTGGCGGGCGTGAAGAAGATCGTCATGACGACACCGGCGGGGGCGGACGGAAAAGTGAATCCTGGTACACTGGCGGCGGCCAGCATCGCGGGCGTGGATGAAATCTATAAGGTCGGCGGGGCGCAGGCCATCGCGGCTATGGCTTTCGGGACGGAGAGCATCCCGAAGGTAGATAAGATCACGGGCCCCGGCAATATCTTCGTTGCGCTTGCGAAGAAGGCCTGCTTCGGCTATGTCAGTATAGATTCCATCGCCGGTCCCAGTGAGATTCTGGTCATCGCGGACGAGACGGCCAATCCCCGTTATGTGGCGGCAGACCTGCTTTCCCAGGCGGAACACGACGAGCTGGCAAGCGCGATTCTGATCACCACGGACGAGAAGCTGGCGGCGGAAGTAGAGCGGCAGATCGAAGGCTTTTTGCAGGAGCTGTCCCGGACGGAGATCATCCGCAGGTCACTGGACAATTACGGCTATATTCTGGTGGCGGATTCCATGGATGATGCGGTGGAAACGGCCAACGCCATCGCCTCGGAGCATCTGGAGATCCTGACCAGGGATCCTTATGCGGTGATGACAAAGATCGAGAATGCAGGCGCCATTTTCCTTGGAGCTTATTCTTCCGAACCGCTGGGCGATTACTATGCGGGACCGAACCATATCCTGCCCACAAACGGCACGGCGAAGTTCTTTTCCCCGCTGAATGTGGATGACTTCATGAAGAAGTCAAGCCTGATTTCCTATTCGAGGGAGGCGCTTATGAAAGTACATCAGGATATTGAGCTTTTTGCCGAGAAGGAAGGGCTTACCGCCCATGCCAATTCTATCCGTGTGCGGTTTGAGGACAGAAAAGATAAAAGAGATAAAGAGGAGACGTAACGTTATGTCTTACAAGAAATTTATCCCCTGTATATACTTATACAAAGGCAATGCCGTCAAGGGTTTCCGGGACAGTACGATCATTGATACGAACCCGGCGGCACTGGCCAGATTTTACGGCGACAATAACGCGGATGAACTGATCGTCTATGATATGTCCGACAGCGATGCGGAGCATGAGGAAGCGCTCGACATGATCAAGGCCATCTGCAATGAGGCCGAGATCCCCGTGACCGGAGCGGGCAATGTGAAGCGCATGGAAGATATCAAGAAGCTGCTCTATGCGGGCTGTAAGAAGGCGGCGCTGAACTACTCGAGACAGGACAACGTGGACATCACGGAGGAAGTCTCTCTTAAGTTCGGCCGGGATAAGATCGTGGCCTGCGTGACGGAAGCCGACACCATCACCGATAATGAGGCGCTTCTGGAAGCATATGTATCGGAGCTTATTCTGGTGCGGGAGAAAGAGATCAAGGATGTGCTTGCCGTGTCCAGATTCCCGGTTATCGTCTCGATTCCGGAAGTCTCTCTCGACAAGCTGCTGGAGCTTTTGGAAAAAGATAATATCTGCGGTATATCGGGCCATGCGATCAACGAGAACGCCAGAGAGCTGTTGGCGATCAAGGCGCTGTGCCAGAGTAACGGCATTGCGGTCAGCACCTTCGATGCGGCGGTCAGGTGGGACGAGTTTAAGCTGAACTGCGACGGGCATGTGCCGGTGATCGTACAGGATTACAAGACGGACGAAGTGCTGATGATGGCCTATATGAATGAGGAAGCGTACCGCATGACGCTTAAGACCGGCAGGATGACTTACTACAGCAGGAGCCGGCAGGAGCTGTGGATCAAGGGCGAGACGAGCGGGCATTATCAATATGTGAAATCGCTGACGGCGGACTGCGATATGGATACCATCCTTGCCAGAGTGTCCCAGATCGGCGCCGCCTGCCATACCGGTTCACATTCCTGCTTCTTTCACGAGATCATAGGCAGGGAGTACGAAGAAGCCAACCCGCTGCGGGTGTTTGAACAGGTATTCGATGTGATCAAGGACAGAAAAGAGCATCCGAAGGAAGGCTCCTACACGAATTATCTGTTCGACAAGGGTCTCGACAAGATCTTAAAGAAGCTGGGGGAGGAAGCGACGGAGATCGTGATCGCCGCCAAGAATCCGAATGCCAACGAGGTAAAATACGAGATATCCGATTTCCTGTATCATATGATGGTGCTGATGGCGGAGAAAAACATTACCTGGGAAGAGATCACGACGGAACTGGCGCAGCGGTGATGCAGCCTTACCTGTTTTATGTTCGGACTTCTTTTTTTCCTGTACCGGTCATAGAATGTACCAACAGACGTACAGGATAGGCAGTAGAGAATGGATCACAAAGTTCCTTTGGAAAAGAAAATGCAGCTGGCGCAGTATATTCGGGAGGAAAATCTGGGAAACCGCATGAAGATCAGGCAGAGGGAGCGGATTTTGTACGGGACGGATACGCAGCTGCCGCTTTTTGATAAGGGCAGGCTGCAGCAGGCAATGCCCGGTGACAACGGCCCGCAGACGCCGGAACAGGAGGGGATGGCGCCGCTGTTTTCCACCAATACCTTCCGATACCGGATGATCCTGGCGGTTCTTCTGTTCGTGGGGTTTCTGCTCTGCGATACAAGAGACGGCAGAATCGGCACCTACACGACGAATGAAGTCCATGAGATGATCGTAGCGGATACGTTTCATTTGTACGACGGAGAGGGAAACGAGACGATGGAAGGGCTGGCGGCGCTGTTTGAACTGGATTGAAAGGAAAGATATGAGAAAAACAGCTCTGAGCGAAGAGATATTACTGCAGGTCGAGAAACCTGCCAGATATATCGGCAATGAAGTTAACAGTGTGATAAAGAACCGGGAAGACGTGGCGGTCCGTTTCGCCATGTGCTTTCCGGATGTGTATGAGATCGGCATGTCGCATCTGGGAATTCAGATTCTGTACAGTATGTTTAATTCCTGGGAAGATGTGTGGTGTGAGCGGGTCTATTCTCCATGGACGGACCTGGACCGGATTATGCGGGAGCAGAAGATCCCGCTTTTCGGGCTGGAGTCCCAGGAGCCGGTAAAAGAGATGGATTTTCTGGGGATCACGCTGCAGTATGAGATGTGCTATACGAATATTCTGCAGATTCTGGAGCTTTCGCAGATTCCCCTGCTGGCGGCGGAACGGGGAGAGGACATGCCTGTGGTGATCGGCGGCGGCCCCTGTACCTACAATCCGGAGCCGATTGCAGATTTCTTCGATCTCTTCTATATCGGGGAGGGGGAGACCCAGTACCGCAGGCTTCTGGACTGGTATGTGGAGAACCGGAAACAGGGTGGAACGAGACAGGAATTCCTGCGGGGTGCGGCGCAGATTCCGGGTATTTATGTGCCGCAGTTTTATGAAGAACTGTATCATGAGGACGGCACGATAAGCGGCCGGCGGAAATTATACGAAGAGCTGCCGGACAGAGTCCGCAAGGAGATCGTGACGGATGTATCGGATACTTATTATCCGTTAAAGCCCGTAGTGCCCTTTATCAAAGTGACGCAGGACCGGGTGGTGCTGGAGATCCAGAGGGGGTGCATCCGGGGCTGCCGTTTCTGTCAGGCGGGGCAGATCTACCGGCCGGTGCGGGAGCGGGATGTGGAAATGCTGAAAAAGTACGCCGTGGAAATGCTGGCGAATACGGGCCATGAGGAAATCTCCTTAAGTTCCTTAAGTTCCAGTGATTATTCCCGGCTGGACGAGCTGCTGGAATTTCTGATCGAGGAATGCGGCAGGAAGCATATCAATATCTCCCTGCCTTCGCTGCGGATCGACGCTTTTTCTCTGGATGTGATGAGCAAGGTACAGGATGTGAAGAAGAGCAGCCTCACTTTTGCGCCGGAGGCGGGCAGCCAGAGACTGCGGGATGTGATCAACAAGGGATTGACCGAAGAAGTCATTCTAAAAGGCGCAGCGCTGGCATTCGAGGGCGGCTGGACGCGGGTCAAGCTGTACTTTATGCTGGGGCTTCCCACCGAGACAGAGGAAGATATCAGGGGGATCGGCGAGCTTTCCAATAAGATCGCAGCCACCTTTTTTGAGACGGTGCCGAAGGACAGGCGTGTGAACGGCAAAGTGCAGATCGTCACCAGCACTTCCTTCTTCATTCCCAAGCCTTTTACCCCCTTCCAGTGGGCGTCCATGTGCACGAAAGAGGAATTTCTGGAAAAGGCTTATCAGACGAAAAAGGGGATCATGGAGCAGCTGAACCAGAAGAGCATCAAATACAACTGGCATGAGGCGGACGTGAGTGTGCTGGAGGGCGTGTTCGCCCGGGGTGACCGCAGGATCGCGCAGGTGATCCTTGCGGCTTACAGGCGGGGCTGTCTGTTTGACTCCTGGAGCGAATATTTTAAGAACGACGTGTGGCTGCAGTGTTTCGAAGACTGTGGCGTGGATATCGGTTTCTATACGACGAGAGAGCGGGCGGACGATGAAATATTCCCCTGGGATTTCATCGACTGCGGCGTCACCAGACAATTCCTTTTAAGGGAATGGAAGAAAGCGCAGGAGGGCGTCGTGTCCCCGAACTGTCAGACGCAGTGCCAAGGGTGCGGGGCGGGTACTTTCCAGTGCGGGATCTGCCCGTAAAACCAGATCAGAAAGGCAGTTTATGCATGAAGATACGAATTAAATTTTCCAAATACGGGACGATGAAATATATCGGGCATCTGGATATGATGCGCTTTTTTCAGAAAGCGATCCGGCGTGCCGGGATTGACGTAAAATACTCGGAAGGGTTCAGCCCCCATCAGATCATGTCCTTTGCGGCTCCGCTGGGAGTCGGGATGGAGAGCCGCGGGGAATATATGGACATCGAGGTGCTTTCCATGACCACCGCGCAGGAGATGAAAGAGGCGCTTAACCGGGTGATGGTGGAGGGGGTGGAGATCCTTTCTGTAAGTATTCTGTCGGATCATGCCAAAAACGCCATGGCCAGTGTGGCGGCGGCTTCCTACCTGCTGCAGAAGAAAGAAGGCGATTACCCGGTGGACGGGCTGACCGGAAAGTTGGCGGCTTTTCTGGCGCAGGAGACGATTCCCTACACGAAGGAGACGAAAAAGGGCGTGGCGGAGCTGAATCTGAAGGAAGGGATTTATGAACTGGAGGCCGAAAACGACAGTGCCATCCGTATGCTGGTAAATGCCAGCAGCAGCGGCAATATCAAGCCGGGGATGGTCATGGAAGCATTCAGCGCCTTTGCCGGGGTGGAGATTCCACCAAGTGCATACCGGATCATAAAACTGGAAACCTACATGGACCCTGCAGCCAATGACAAAGACCGGCAGGGCAGTCATAGATGGATTCCTCTGGACGCTGTCCGTGAAAAATAACTTTTCGGTTGATTTTCAAATAAAACCATTGACATTCCACCTTGTGTAAGGCTTATTCTGACAGTGTAAGGCGAAGAAATGAGGCTGTCTTTCGACAGGCCAATAGCTGACAAAGCCGGTGAGGTATTCAGGAACCTGGAAAAGAAAGTGTAGGGAGGCGGATTCGATGAAGATCAATGAAGTGGAACAACAGGCTGGCATCACCAAGCGAAACATCCGCTTCTATGAACAGCAGGGACTTTTGTCTCCAAAGCGTAACGGTGAGAACGGGTATCGTGATTATTCGGAAGAGGATGTAGCGGAATTGAAGAAGATCAAACTTCTCAGAAAGCTGTCTCTGCCCATCGAAGAGATCCGTAAGATCCAGAGCGGAGCACTTGTTCTGGAAGACGCCCTGATGCGTCAGGTCATCGTACTGGAGCGGGAAAAGACGGATCTGGAGGCGATGTCCAGACTCTGCCGCAGCCTCAGTGAGGAGCGCTGTCAGTATCTTACCCTTTTGCCTGAACAATATTTGGAAAGGATGGTAGAAATGGAAAAAGACGGAACAAGATTTTCAAATGTGGATAAGCAGGATGTGATCCGCAGAAAGCGCGGCTCCATTCTGGCGGCGGCAGTTTTTATTTTGATCATGGTATTCCTGATCATGATCTTCATCTGGGGCTTTCTGGAGGATCCGATCCCGGTGTGGATGCTATGTGGTTTTGTTATGATCCCGGCAGTGTTTATTCTGGGGGTAATCATATCGCTGGTGCAGCGAATCAAAGAGATTGAAGGAGGAGAAGAAGATGTTGCTCGTAAATACTGATTATATTTCAGGAAAGGAACTGGAAACCCTGGGGGTCGTGAAGGGGAATATCGTGCAGACGAAGAACTTCGGCAAGGACTTTATGGCCGGCATTAAGACCCTGGTGGGCGGTGAGATCACGCAGTATACGGAGATGCTCAACCAGGCAAGACAGATCGCCGTGAAGCGTATGGTAGACGAGGCCCAGGCCATGGGTGCGGACGCCATCGTCAATGTCCGGTATGCCTCTGCATCCGTAATGCAGGGAGCGGCGGAAGTGATCGCCTACGGTACTGCTGTAAAGTACAAATAAACATTGCGTTAGAAACGTTTTTGAGAAGTGTTTAGATGAGAGACGGTATGGCTGCAGGATAAAGCCATGCCGTCTTTTCGTATGAAAAATATTCTCAAAAAAATATATTTTTTTGTAATTATGGGTAGACATTTTTCTTTTATCTGTGTTATACTTACTGCACAAAAGAGACATACATCAACCAGCAGTCACAACAGTTACGAAAAGGCGGTGAAATAATGACAGATAATGAATTGTTGCTTGCAATATCGAATATGATTGATCCATTGAGAGAAGATTTTAATTCTATGAAAGAAGACCTTAATTCTGTGAAAAAAGATCTTAATTCTGTGAAAAGAGATCTTAATTCCGTGAAAGAAGACATGCAGGAGACTAAAGAGCGTGTGAAGAAGGTCGAGCTTACCCTGGAAAACAAAGTCCTGCCCCGCTTAAACACCATCGAAGCATGTTATATATCCACTTTTAACAGATATAAGGAACATGTGGAAACGTATGATTCCATGAAACAGGATATCCATGTTATCAAAAAGGTGGTAATGGAACACAGCGAAAGGCTGCAGAAACTGGCATAGCCGTAGAATCCTGGAATACGAATTTTATAATAGCCTGCCTGCAGCGCCACCGCTAAGCGTGCTTCCTGTACTGCATGGGCGTCATGCCGGTGGCTTTCCGGAAAGCCTGTGAAAAATAAGACTGTGACGAAAAGCCCAGCAGGTCAGAGATCTGCGCGATGGAATAGGACGTGGACTCCAGCAGGGATTTTCCTTCCTGTATTCGTTTCTGTAACAGATAGTTGATGGGAGAGAGGCCTACATATTTCGTAAAAGTGTGCGCCAGATAGTATTTGTTCATATGCGTGAGGGCTGCCAGCGAGTCCAGCGTAATCGTTTCCGAATAGTTTGCATCCAGATAGTTTTTGATCTGGGTGCATTCTCTGTTTAAGAGACGGCTGTTGTCCGGCACGACGGACAGGCTGCCGCTTCGCAGCATAGAGATCAGCAACACCTCCAGCAGATTCTGGCAGACTGTCTCATAGTCTTCTTCCTGTCTGGAGACTTCTTCCAGCATAAGGTTCAGACAGGTGCAGACGTTGGTTTTGGACACATTATATTTGCTGACTGTTCCGGAAGGCGCCTGCGCGGATTCGCCGGATCTCGCCGCGGCGATTTTCTCAAAGGCAAAGGATAACCCTTCGATTCCCAGCACGATATAGTCAAGGGGAGCACCCGGCAGGGACTTTTCGGTGTGCTGCACGTGAGGGTTGATGATAACCATATCATTTCTCTTGACAGGAAACTCGGAGCCTTCCGCGAGAAACGCTCCCTGCCCGTTCACCACATAAAAAAGTTCGCTGAAAGGGTGGGAATGCAGGAGGCTCTGCCAGTCACCCTCGTATTTGGATGTGGAGACATAAAGCAGTCTGGCCTGTCCGAAAGCGGACGGTTTATCATTATCAATACGGTGTCTTGTATTTCCCATAAATAAATCTATTCCTTTCATGCCATTCTGGCAGATGCGTACAGGCCTGTTTTCATTCCGGTCTGCAATGAACGGACAATCTGTGCGGTTGCTGCAACTATAGCAGATTTTAGATATTTTGTCCAGCAAGATATCTAAAATTTCAAACAACAATCCGATTGATTCCGGCGGACGGATTCTCTATACTGAACATATAGGACAGCCTGCTTTGGCTTATATGAGCGGCTGCCGACGAAGAGTACAACAAATGGGGAGGGAGCAGGGTATGCTCCGGAATGGAGGAGAAGGATGGAAATGACAGGCAGATTGACACTACCCACAGATGTGGATATGGTGGAGGAAACGATTCGCTTGAAAAATGAACTGGGGGCGGATGCGCTGCGGGACTGCGACGGCACAACGATGCCGGAAGAACTTTTGAGCCAGGACGGCAAGATCTATGCCACCTATTACACGACCAGAAAAGATAACGACTGGGCGATGCAGAATCCGGAGGAGGTCCAGCAGGAATATCTGATCAGCGACCGCCTGACGGCAAAAGGCAGTGAGCTTCGCATCGAGCTTATGAAGGGATTCCATACCCAGCAGCTTAAGGTGAACACCATAGATTCCCCGAAGCGCTGGTGGGAAGTCATCGACAGAACGACCGGGGAAGTGGTGCCCACCGATCAATGGGAGTATGACGAGGCCACAGGGGAAGTGGTGATCGAATCGATCCCCTATCATCAGTACACGGTCAGCTTTCTGGCGTTCCTGATCTGGGATCCGGTACATATGTACAATTTTATCACCAATGACTGGAAGGATGCGCCTCACCAGCTGACTTTTGATGTCAGACAGCCCAAAACCCAGGTCTATGTGAAAGAGAAACTTAAGAAATGGTGTGAGGATAACCCGCACGTGGATGTTGTGCGCTTTACCACCTTTTTCCATCAGTTTACATTGACCTTTGATGACCAGAAGCGGGAGAAATTCGTGGAGTGGTTCGGCTACAGCGCCAGCGTCAGCCCCTATATTCTGGAGCAGTTTGAGAAATGGGCGGGCTATAAGTTCCGGCCGGAATTCATCGTGGATCAGGGATATCACAATTCCATTTTCCGCGTGCCTTCGAAAGAATTTAAGGACTTTATCGAGTTCCAGCAGATCGAGGTGTCGAAGCTGGCGAAGGAACTGGTGGATATCGTGCACAGCTACGGCAAGGAAGCCATGATGTTCCTTGGCGATCACTGGATCGGGACAGAGCCTTTCGGCAAATATTTTGCGAACATCGGTCTGGATGCCGTGGTCGGTTCCGTGGGCGACGGCGTGACGCTGCGGATGATCTCCGATATCAAAGGCGTGAACTATACGGAAGGACGGCTGCTTCCTTATTTCTTCCCGGATGTCTTTACCGAGGGCGGAGACCCCATCGGCGAGGCACAGGATAATTGGATGAAAGCGAGAAGAGCGATTCTTCGTTCCCCGCTTGACAGGATTGGATACGGCGGTTATCTGAAGCTGGCGGCAAACTGGCCCGGATTTATCGACCAAGTCAGTCAAGTGGTTGGCGAGTTTCGGCAGATCCATGAGAACATGCAGGGAACGCAGGCTTACAGGGCTCCTTTCAAAGTCGCTATCCTGAACTGCTGGGGCAATCTCAGAAGATGGATGGCCAATCAGGTGCACCACGCATTGTGGTACAGAGAGATTTATTCTTATGTGGGCGTGATCGAGTGCCTGAGTGGTATGCCCATCGACGTGGAATTTATCACATTCGATCAGATCAGGGAAGGAATCGATCCGGCGATCAAAGTGATCATCAATGCCGGGGATGCTTACACTTCCTGGAGCGGCGCGGAGAACTGGAAGGATGAGCAGGTGGTATGCGCTATCCGCAGATTCGTGGATGAGGGCGGCGGCTTTATCGGTGTGGGTGAACCCAGTGCCTGCCAGTATCAGGGACGGTATTTCCAGTTAAGCGACGTGCTGGGCGTAGACAGAGAGCTGGGCTTTTCCATGAGTACGGATAAGTACAATGAACTGAATCCGGAACATTTTATTCTGGAGGATACGCCGGGTGAGATCAACTTCGGCGAAGGCAAGAGCCGCATCTATGCGCAGGGCGAGCATTACCAGATCCTGAATATGGACGGTAAGTACAGCCGTCTGGTTGTCAACGAGTACGGCAAAGGACGCAGCGTCTACTTCACGGGACTGCCATATTCCCCGCAGAACTGCCGGATCCTGCTGCGCGCCATCTACTATGCGGCACACCAGGAAGCGGAGATGATGAAGTATTATGTGACAAATATGGATACGGAGCTGGCTGTGTTCGAGAAGACAGGCAAGATTGCTGTCATCAATAACTCCAAAGAGCCGAAACAGACCGATCTGTATGTGCATGGCAAGCTGCAGGAGCATCTTGATCTGCAGCCGATGGAGATGCGCTGGGTGGATATCAGGGCCTGATGTGCTGACTCTTTGTGAAAATAAATAATTAGGTATGGATTTTCTACTAAAAACTTGGTAAAATATAACATATAGTTGGATGGGTCGCGGAATAAGTGAATGCGGACTGCAATAGACCTGCCAAGGAAAAGGAGGAATTTTTATGCAGAGTAAAGCTGAAAAAATCAGATCAAAAGATCATCCTGACGTTGCCCTTAAGGTAATCCCGGGACATTTTGTGACACCGAATTCCCATGTAAATTATTTTCTGGATATGACTACCTTGAAGTGCAGGCTCAGTGAGGCATCTGCGGCAGCCAAAGCCCTCAGCGGACAGATTTCGGCGACCACCGTTGTGGATACCATCGTGTGTCTGGACGGTTGTGAGACGATCGGCGCATTTTTGGCAGAAGATTTGACCAGGGCGGGTATTTATTCCATGAACTCCCACAATACGATCTACATCGTAACGCCGGAATACGTGAACTCCGGACACCTTGTTGTCAGAGAGAATATGGTTCCCATGATCCGGGACAAGAACATACTCCTGCTTCTGGCATCCGCGACGACAGGCCAGACCATCGTGAAGGCAGTGCAGGCGCTCAAATATTATGGGGCGAAGTTCAGCGGGATCAGCGCCATCTTCAGCGCGGCCAACAGCGTGCTCGGTATGCCGATCCACTCCCTGTTCACCACGGCGGATATCCCGGAATATAAGACCTACAGTCCGGAAGGCTGCTCCATGTGCAGAGACGGGAAGAAGATCGATGCTTTTGCGAATGCATACGGGTATTCTATCGTAGATTAACCGGAAGAAGATCAGGAAGAACAGGCGGAGCGCTTGGATCTGGGATATCGGCACGGTACGATTGCAAATATCCGGATCCGACAGATTCAAGACTATTGATACTATTATAATAAAGAAGAGAGTGAATGGATGAAGGTTCATTTGCTCTCTTCCTTGTCTGCTTTTGAGCAGAATACAGGAATGTAGCTGGTGCAGAATATCAGATATAGATGCAAAACGGATGCTGTGGGATACGGCCTGCAGACAGAATAAGGAGTAACGGGCAAATATAAGATGACAACCAAAGGCAAGATTCTGATCGTAAAACTTCATAACAGATTATGTTCCCTGCTGATCCGGGATAACCGGATCCTTTCCATACAGGTGCAGAAGCCAAATGACCATGCGGTAGGCAATATCTATATCGGCAGGGTACAGAACATTTCGGAAAATATCGGGGCGGCTTTCGTGAATCTGGGGCAGGGGTATCTTACCTTTCTGCCGCTTGCGGAAACCGGAAGCGCGGTCGTTACGAACCGCATCTATAACGGAAAGCTGAAGGTACAGGACGAGATTCTTGTGCAGATCGTCAGAGAACCAATGAAGACCAAGCAGGCCGGCGTGACGGCCAATTTGTCTTTGTCCGGCAATTATGTGGTGGTGAAGAATAACGGCGGTAAGAAAGCGCCCATACAGGTGTCGTCCAAACTGAACCGGAAGCAGAAGAACCGGTTTACGGCCCTGGAAGCGCTGCAGGAGATCGGCAGTCACTGTCAGGTGGTGGTCCGCACCAATGCCGGAGGTCTTAAAGAAGAGACGCCGCTAATCGAAGAAGCGGCAGCGCTGGCCGGGAAACTGGCCCATATCATGGAGATTGCGGACAAGCGCACCTGTTACAGCTGTCTGCACACGGCAGCGCCGGATTATCTGCGTTTCATCCAGAATGCCTACACCGCGGAATATGATGAGATCGTGACCGACCTGCCGGAAGTGTATACGATCCTGCAGGAAGAACTGCCGAAGATGTCTCTGTCGGTTCCGGTCCGTCTCTACGAAGACGATCTGCTCCCGCTGTACAAACTGTATGCGGCAGAGACCCGTCTACAGGAACTTCTGGACAAAAAAGTATGGTTGAAATCCGGCGGTTATCTGGTCATAGAGCCCACGGAGGCGCTTGTCTCCATCGACGTCAATACCGGAAAATGTGAGCGGGGACAGGACAAGGAGGCGACCGCCTTTGCGGTCAATCTGGAGGCCGCCGAGATGATCGCCCTGCAGCTGCGGGCGCGCAACCTCTCCGGCATAATCCTCGTTGATTTTATCAATATGAAAGACAAGGACCGGGAACAGAACCTGATGGAGCATATGCGCAGCCTGCTGCACAGAGACAGCATTCCCGCCGATGTGGTGGACATGACAGGGCTTGGATTGATGGAGATCACACGCAAGAAGGTGATGCCCAGTCTTGCCGAGCAGATGCGGCAGACCTGACCTGACGCACTGCAGTGCATTTAATATGCATCACTGAGCAGAAAAGAGATGAGGATTTAGATGGAAAAGCGTAAAGTGACGATGAAGGACGTCGCCAGGGAAGCCGGTGTCTCGACGGCTACGGTATCCTATGTCCTGAACTATTCCGAGAAAGAAAAGATCAGCCATGACACACGGCTGAAAGTGTTTGCGGCTGTAAAAAAGATGGGTTATGTACCGAACATGACGGCAAAGTCCCTGGCCGGCAAGAGCAGCCATCTGCTGGGGATCATCATTGATCTGAACGAAAAGAATAAGAAAAGCAAGCTCTTTCAATATTATGACATTATGAATGAAATCCAGCGAAACATGCATAAGCTGGGATACGACGCGGTCATTTTGTCCACAAAGGACATGGAGAAGGATTTTGAAGTCGTTTCCAAGCGTTCCCTGGACGGGGTATTCATCATTGGCATGGGCGAATCTCAATTAAGAGAGATCACCCGCGGCTACTATGTGCCGGTTGTGATCGTAGACGGTTATCTGGACGATGATCTGTTTTTTAAGGTTCTTCCGGATTACAGGGCCGTGTTCAGAAAGGCAAAAGATCTGTTGGATTCTGATAATGTTTATCTGGTGATCGAGGAGTATTCCAGCCATCTGCTCGATCAGATCATTTCAGAAGAAATCGGCATGGAGAATGTTTTTATAAACCGGCCGGATACATGTCTGGAAAAGTTTCTGCTGGATCATAAAAACCAGAAAGGAATCATTATGGGGGAAATCCTCGGCATTCAGATGGAGCGCTTTATTGAAAACGAGAATTTTATTGTTGTGGCATCCGGCGAGAATCATTCCATGTTACTTGAGAGCACGCAGAGAATTATCATCAGCAATAAGGAAAAAGCCGAATGGGCCGTCAAGATCATGGAGACGCTTTTGAAACTGGAAGCTATTGATGAAGTCCCGAAGTCAATCTATATTGAACCCAGAACATAACTGCATAAGAGCTTTTGTCAGGCCGGCGACCGGCGCATTTTTTGCGTATGGCGCCGGCTTTTCTTTTGTGTACAGAAAAACGAGGTGTATCCGTGTTCATGGGCGCATTTTAACATTCAGCACTTAACAAAAACGGATAGAAGGATCCCCGGCCGCATTCACGCTGTATTAAGAAAAAAGCTGTTACTTAACAAAAATGAATTTAAGCAAAAATATGTATAAATTGCACATAAAAACAGTAAAAATATAAAGTTATTTTAGATAAATATGTTGACAAAGGAAATTTTGCATAGTACAATTTCCTTAACTTAAGCGCATAAGTTAAAAATGTATTGGAGGAGTGATCATGAAAAACAAAAAATATATTGCATCTATAATGTCATTTTTTGTTTGGGGCAGCGGACAGTTTTTTATCTGTCGGCAGAGAATCAAAGGCCTGGTCATATTTGCCCTGCAGGCATTGGTCGTTGGTATCGAGCTGGGCACCGGATACTGGCTTGAGTATCTGACCGGACAATTTACAGATTTCAGTTTACGTCTGCATGGCGGTTTCTTTTCCAAAGGGATATGGGGGCTGATCACTTTAGGAGAAAAGCCCAGATACGACCATTCGGCAATGCTGTTGATCAATGGCGTGATCACACTGATCATACTTGCAGCGCTTGGTGTGATATTCCTGTGGAATGTGGCGGACGCCTTTAAGACGGCCGGTCGCATTGAGCGGGACGGATACTATATAAGTTCCAGAGAGTACGGCCGGAAAGTCTACCATAAAATGTTTGCGTATGTTGTTTTGACGCCGATCGCCGTCCTGTTTGTATTTGTTGTGGCCATGCCGATTATATTTGCATGTCTGACCGCCTTTTTGAATTATAACAGAGACAACCTGCCTCCGGGCAACCTGCTTTCCTGGACCGGACTGGCTAATTTCAGAAAGCTGTTTGACGTGCCGATATGGTCCGATACTTTTTTTCAGGTGCTGCTGTGGAATGTGATCTGGGCGTTGTCCGTAACATTTATCACATATTTTGTGGGCCTGTTCCAGGCTATGATCCTGAATCATAGATGTGTGCGCGGCAAGAAGATCTTCCAGACGATCCTGATTCTGCCCTGGGCGATTCCGCAGATGATCTCCCTGCTGGTTTTTCGCAATATGTTCAACGGACAGTTTGGCCCTGTGAACCAGTTTTTGCTGGACGCCGGCATAATATCGGAAAGAATACCGTTTTTGACCGATCCGGTCATAGCCAAGATCACGGTGATCGGTGTAGCCGTGTGGCTTGGGTTTCCCATGTTTATGGTAATGATGCTGGGTGTATTTGCCAATATCGACCAGTCGCTTTATGAGGCAGCCGCCACGGATGGCGCGAATAAGTTCCAGATATTCCGCCGGATTCAGATGCCGCTTGTTTTCCTGACGACGGCGCCGTTGCTCGTCATGAATATGGCGGGGAATTTTAACGGATTTGGCCTGATCTATTTCCTGACGAAAGGCGGTCCGACGAATCCTTCCTACCAGTTTGCGGGGGATACGGATATTCTCATCTCGTGGATCTACAAGCTGACACTGGACCAGCAGATGTACAATATGGCCGCGGTAATGAGCGTATTGATCTTTATCTTTATCGGCGCGGTTTCGTTCTGGAACTTTAAACGGACAACATCATTTAAGGAGTTGTGATCATGAAGAAAAAAATAATCGCAGTACTGATTCATCTGGAATTAATAACAGCATCTTTGTTTGTTATCGTACCTGTGATCTGGATCGTCATGGCCTCGTTTCATAAAGGGGACAGCCTTGCAGCCGCTACGCTGATCCCGGAAGAGTTTACTTTGGAAAATTATGTAAGGCTGTTTTGCGATACAGATTATCCGGTATGGTTCTTTAATACGTTGAAAATAGCGTCCCTAAACGCGGTTCTGTCCGTGATACTGGTGATGGTGACGTCATGGATCATGTCCAGATTCCAGTTCAGGGGCAAGAAGTTCGGACTGATTTCCATACTGATCCTTTCCATGTTTCCGTCGTTTTTGTCGATGACGGCCATCTACACACTTTTTTTGACACTGGGGCTTGTAGGGAAACCGATCTCACTGATCATTGTCTATTCCGCAGGCGCGATACCCTACAATACATGGCTCGTGAAGGGATACCTTGACGGAATACCGAAAGAAATCGACGAGGCGGCATACATTGACGGCTGCCGGAAATTCCAGTCGTTTTTCAAAATGATACTGCCATTGTCGAAACCGATCATCACTTACTGTGCGGTATCACAGTTCATGCTTCCCTGGATGGATTACATACTGCCCAATATCCTTTTATCCGGGGAGAAGACGCGGACACTGGCCGTCGGTTTGTTCAAGATGATCGACGGAAAAGAGAATTCTTACTTCACCACATTTGCGGCGGGAGCGGTACTGATCGCGGTGCCGATCACCATTTTGTTTATGGTATTTCAGAAATATCTTGTGCAGGGCGTAGCAGCCGGCGCAAGTAAAGGATAATCAAAGAAAAAGAAAAGGAGAAAACAATCATGAAAAGAAGAACAGCAGTTTTAACCATGACGTTATGCATGACACTTCTGTTAACAGGGTGTAAAAAGGAAATTCCGGTGGAAGAGGCGCCGGTCGAAACGACATCGGCAGCGGAGGAAACGCAGTCTGTAGAAGAAACACAGCAGGCAGCGGAAACCGAACTGACGCCGGAAGAAGGTGCAGAGCTTAAATTCTGGACGACGGATGTGGAGTTCGGTAAAGCGGCAGGAGCGGCGTTTGAAGAGCAATACGGCGTACCCGTGACCGTTGAGGAGGCTGGACTGGATGCCATAAACAAGATCATGCTTGATGGTCCGGCCGGAAGCGGCGCTGATCTGTTTATGGTGGCCCATGATTCGTTCCAGCTGGGATATTCGGCAGGCGTTTTTCAGGAAATTGATGCCGCCATTGCAGCAGAGCTTAACAGCGAAGTTAACGAAGTTGCGTTAAAAACAGTGGCGAGAGACGGTAAAATGTATGGCGTTCCGGTATCCATCGAGACTTCCGCCCTGTTCTATAACAAAGATCTGGTACAGGAACCGGCGGAGAGCTTTGAACAGATCATGGAAGAGGCAAAAGCGTGGAATAACCCGCATGAGAATAGATTCTGGTTTTTATTCGTTGCCACCGACGGCTATGCCGCATATCCGTTCATGACGCCTTTTGGATTCCAGCTGTTTGGCGCCGACGGACTGTCAGATGTCCCGGGATTTGATACACCGGCGTTTTTGGACGCCCTGAAAAATTATGCCACCATCAAGGAGGCCATGCCGATTGATGCTGATAATCTGAAAATGGATACGGCAACATTTCTTGAGCAGAATTTTATTGACGCAAAGACTGCCTACTATCCCGTAGGACCATGGGTGGCGAAGAATTTCAAAGATGCGGGCGTCAACTACGGCGTGTGCAAACTTCCGACGCTGAACGGTAAGCCCATGCAGCCTTTTGCCGGCGTACAGAATGTACATGTTTCGGCTTACAGCAAATATCCGATCGCCGCACAGCTGTTTGCACAGTTCCTCGTCTCCGAAGAGGGAGCCGGCCTTTTATATGAAAAAGCAAGCAAAATAACGGCGCGAAAAGATGTAAACGCAGTTCCTGGTCTGTGTGAAGACGAAGATCTGCTGGTCTTCGCCGATCAGTTCTCGGATGCGGTTCCGATGCCTGCTTCCAAGAGAATGTCCTACTACTGGACGATCAGCAACTCGGTATTTACTTCTGTTTTTGACGGCACTTTGACGCCGGAGCAGGGAGCACAGAAGGCACAGGAGGATTTTGATGCCCTTGTAGCCAGTGAATAGGAAGGAGCGTTGTATGGGACGTATTGAAACTTTTGAGATGGAACTTGGATATATTGAGGAGACAAGAACGATAAGAGTCTTTCTTCCGGATAATTATGACAGCACAACCATACGCTATCCCGTTGTTTACATGCACGATGCCCAGAATATCTATGTGGATGAAGGCGCTTTCGGCAACTGCTCGTGGGGTGTCAGGGAGACGCTTGAGCGTATGGAAGCAGACGGCGGTTTCGACGGGCTTATTGTCGTCGGCATTGACAATTGCGGTGAAAGAAGATTTGAAGATTATTCGCCCTGGAAGAATACCATCGACCATGCCGGTTTCAGGAGAGAGACCAGAGGCGGTGACGGCGCTCAGTATGCACGATTTATCGTAAAAGATCTGAAACCGAAGATCGATCAATGTTATCGAACACTTTCCGATAAAAGACATACCGCCATCTGCGGCAGTTCCATGGGCGGCCTGATCTCGGCATACATGGCCGCTGCCTGGCCGGAAATCTTCGGCTGTGCCGGAATCTTTTCCATTGCATCCTGGTTTGCCGCCGAAGCGTTTGAGCGGTTTATCATGGACAGTCAGTCCGGCAAAGGACAGCGCTTTTTTATCCAGGCAGGAACCGCAGAGACCATATGTCCGGAGGAAGCCGATATGCCGCAGTTATTCATCGACATGACAATGAAGTATGTACATATGCTTTTGGAGAAAGGTGTTCCCTGTTCCGACATATGCCTTAAGCTGGAGGCCGGCGGTGAACATTGCGAGAAGATGTGGAGAAAATACATGCGGGAATTTTTTGAGTTTTTTGCATGATATAAAATGGGCAGAGGTTGTCCGAAACCTTGACAGCCTCTGCTGTCAAAACTAAAATGAAGAGGACATAATGATATGAATTTTGCAGCATTTCACCATGAACCGAAAAGCAGGATGTCATATGCCTGCGACGGCAAAACGATCCACGTGCGGGTCAAAACGGCAAAGAACGATGCTGCCCGGGTCAGCGTGCGGGCCGTGGATCCTTTTAACTGGCGTCCGGCAAAGGAAGGTTCCCGGGAATATGTATTTGCGGTGGAGACGATCCGCGAAATTCCCATGGTCAAAGAAGCGACGACGGATTTTCACGACATCTGGTTTGCCAGCATCAGTGAATTTGTGTGGGCCAGAATACGGTACGGCTTTGTGATCGAAAATCATACGGAGCGATATTTTTTCGGCTGTCATTATACGGCGGATCTTAACGGGAAAGAAGAGGAGAAGGACAACGTATCCAATTACTTCAATTTCCCTTACATTAATGAGGAAGATATCTATAAAGCGCCGGATTGGGTGAAACATACGATATGGTATCAGATCTTTCCGTACAGCTTCTGCGCGGATTGCAGCGAATGCACTCGGGAGAGGCACGGAACACTTAAGGGGGTGCTGGACCGGCTGGATTATCTGCAGGATCTGGGGATAAACGGTATCTACTTTACGCCGATCTTTTTATCGCCCAGCGATCATAAATATGATACCACAGACTATTTCAGAGTGGATGATACCTTCGGCACCAATGAGACGTTCGGGCAGCTGGTGGAAGAGGCTCATAAGCGCGGTATCAAGATCATGCTGGATGCGGTTTTTAATCATTGCGGCTATGAGCACCCTTTCTGGCAGGATGTACTAAAAAAAGGTAAGAATTCAGAATACTATGACTGCTTTTATATAGTAGACCATGATAAGGCACCGGATGATCTGATCGAGGTTGACGGCGCCGAAAGATGCAATTACAGAACATTCGGGTTCACACCGGCGATGCCAAAATGGAATACCGCCCATCCGGTTGTCAGGGAACATCTTCTGCAGGCAGCCGTCTACTGGGCACAACAGTTTCATATTGACGGCTGGCGTCTGGATGTTTCCAATGAAGTTTCCCATGATTTTTGGAGAGAATTCCGAAAGCGCATGAAAGCAGTCAATCCGGACATTTATATTCTCGGCGAAAACTGGGATGATTCCATGCCGTGGCTTGAAGGCGATCAGTTTGATGCCGTGATGAATTATGAATTTATGGGGCCGGTGTGGAATTTCATCGGCACCATGCCGGTAGGGAAAGAGCGGAAAAGGGCGGGTAATGCGACCCAGTTCCAAAATGATATGAACGAATTGATGATCTCTTATCCAAGACCGCTGACCAGTGTGATGTTTAATCTGCTGGAAAGCCATGACACGAGCAGGCTTATGACCGTATGTGAGAATACTGTCGAAGCTGCGAAACTGGCCTATGTGATCCAGATGACCTTTGCCGGCTGTCCGAGCATTTATTATGGTGGAGAGATAGGAATGGCCGGTGCCGAAGGAGATAACAGACGGCCGATGACGTGGCATATTTCTGACAGCCAGCGTGCGTTAAAAGAACATATCCGCCGGCTGATCCATATCAGAAAGCAGGATCCGTGTCTGGAAAGTGTAGAGACAGCGTGGCACTGCGCAGATAATGACACCGGTACGGTCATCTATGAAAAAACATGTGAGGGAAGAAGCGTCTATGTGATCCTGCACAACCGCAATGCCGTAGATAAGATCGAACTGCCGGAGTCATTAAGGAACCGGGAATGCACAGATATCTATAGAGAGAAAAGGATCGTGTTTGACACTGAGCTTGTATTATATCCCTATGAGTTCTATATCGTAGAAATCTGAAACAGGAAGTGACTGTTTGGGTGAAAGGAAATTGTATATGAAAATCGCAATGGGGCAGATGCCCGTATTTTATGGACGTATTGAAGATAATATGACCAAAGCGGTTGAGATGATCGCACAGGCGGCAAAGGAAGGCTGCCAGATCATTGTTCTGCCGGAATGTATGGATATCGGCTGGGCCAATGGCAGGGATTTACATCTGGCGGAGCCGCTGCCCGGCAGAATCATTGACAGATTGTGTCATGAAGCCTCGAATAATCATATATGGATCGTTGCCAGACTGACAGAGAAAGACAGGGATAAGTACTATAATACGTCAGTGCTTATTTCCGATCAGGGACAGATAAAGGGAAGCCACAGAAAGATCAATCTTGTTCCCGGCGTAGAGACGATGTATACGCCGGGAACAAAAGTGGAGGTCTTTGAGACGCCCTGGGGGAAAACAGGATTGACGATCTGTGCAGATAATCTTTCCGAAACGCTGTGCTTTGGGGAAAGCCTGGCAAAAATGGGTGCAAAATGGATTTTCTCTCCAAGTGCGTGGGCGGTTTCTGATGAACGTTATGGAAAACCGTATGGGGAAGAGTGGTTGTGCCCTTATACGGAGCTGTCGAAGAAATACGGCGTAAATATGATCGGTGTCAGCAATACAGGCATGATAGAAGACGGGCCGTGGAAAGGATTTCTGTGTATCGGCAATTCTATTGCTGTGACAGAACATGGAGCGGTCCGAAAAATACTTAACTATGGGGAAAATGCACAGGAGCTTGGAATTGTTTATGTGCCTGTGTAATCCGGTTAACAAAGTGTCAGTCAGTGCGCAGGTGCTGATTGGCACTTTTTTGAAAGGTCGCCTTGAACCCCAAAAAGCCCTTTGCTATAATAAGAAAAGGCAAGAGGGACTGTGTGATGCTGCTTTTTACAGGATGCGGCAAGATCCTGAATGATCAGCATTAAGTTCATAGAAAGAAAGGGTGACAGAATTTCATGGAACTTTTGAAACTGGAAAAAATAAAAGACGGAAGATATCTGAAAAATTATGAACTAACCTACCGGAATAAAGCAGGCAAAGAGAAGAAATATGAGATTGTCAGCCGCAGCGAGATTGCCGGGCCGGAAGCCATCGGCAAACGGGTCAGCGGCGTCTCCATCGTGGCCTATCACGAAGATAAAATGCTGCTGCTTCGGGAATTTCGCATGGGTGTAAACCGCTTTGTGTATAACCTGTGCGCCGGAATGCTGGAAGAAGGCGAATCTTTAGAAGAGTGCATCCAGCGGGAACTCTACGAGGAGACCGGATTATCTGTGGGAAAAATCCGGGCCGTTCTGCCGCCGTCCTTTGCAGCAGTGGCTTTCTCCGACGTGAAGACGCAGATCGCTTTTGTCGAGGTGGACGGGGCTTTCGAAGACCACACCTCCGAGAATGAACAGATTACCGCTGGATTCTATACGAAAGAGCAGGTGCGGGAGCTGTTGGAAACCGAAGAGTTCAGTTCCAGGGCACAGATCGCGGCGTATTTTTTTACCATAGCATAGCAGAGGAGCAGAAAGAGGAAAGTATATGGACCGAGACATTCTTTTTAAGACAGATGACTTTATATTTTCATACAGAGTAGGCGGATTGCTGATCAGAAACGATAAAATACTGTTGCAAAAACCCAGGAATGATTATCACTCGATTATCGGGGGCCATGTATCTTGCTTTGAAACAACTGCTGAAACATTGGAGCGGGAATTTGAAGAAGAAATTCATGCAGAAATAGGAATAGACCGCTTATTTGCTGTCGGCGAAATATTTTTTCACTGGGGACAAAAACCATGCCATCAAATCTGTATGTATTATAAAGTTCATCTGCTGAATGAGCAGGATATCCCATTAGACGGGATTTTTCACGGATATGATGTTTTGGATCACGAAAGAATCGATTTGGATTTTTGCTGGGTTCCGCTGGAAAGTTTAAAGAATGGATTAAAGGTATACCCACTGGAGTTGATACCTCATATTTTGAATGACAGTGACGAGATCGTACATTTTGTCTCGAAATAAAACAGTAATTATTCTGGGAGCAAAAGAATATGCAGATAATTGAGGTCGTTTATTCACCTCTTTGCGAGGCCACCGGTGCAATGATCGGGAAGCTGAGACAATGGCTTGAAGGAACAGATGTGCAGATCAGGCTGTTTTCATTTGACCACTGTCCGCAGAGATTAAAGAGTAAGTTTAAAAAGGGAGAAAACTGCTTTATTGACATTTTTTATTGTGAAAACAGGATTGATTCTGTTCCGCTGCATTGTGACAGAATATATGAAAGTTTAGGCATTCAGTCAGCGGTCAAACAGAAAATTGACAAAGAGATAATGACATTTCCTGCAATTACAAGCCTGCAGTTGAACAATGCGTTCAGATCCGGAGAAATCTCTTTCCACCCGATCAACCAGGAGAATTACATGGAGGAGATGACAATGTGCCTGTGTAATTACCCGTTTGGAAATCCGCCCGAACAATTTCACAAAGAGTGCATGGCGATAAAATCGCAGGTATTTTCCGAAATCTGGAGCAGGGAAAAGACAGCAGGCGTCTATGCAAAATACAAAGATTCCGTCATTGGATTACTGGAAGTAATGCCCCGGGAGATTTTGAGAAAATATGGTTATATGACAGGCACAACAGGAGATGACAGCACATATCTGTCAATCGGCTGTTATGAAGTAGGTTATGGTATTCCACGGATTGATATGATCGATCTGCTGATGCAGCAGCTGACAGAAGTATTCCCGCTGTTTAGCCGCAAACGGATTGAAGGAATTGGAATTTATGATTGGGCCGATGGTTTTAATCCATATTGGGTTTATGAAAAATACGGGTTTAAAGAAATGGAGAAATTAGCAGAAAATACAGTCGTGATGTCCAAAACGATAAAATGAGGAGAAACAGGGTTCGGCCACAGAGTTCAGAAAACGAAAACAGGGATCGGTTTGACTGTCCATCGGCTTTTTGATATACTGAGCCTGTATACATACATGTGTCCCGTATCAAACCTGGTATAAACGTTTCGTGAAATGGGCACAAGTCAGAGAAGAGGTAACGCAGGGATGTATAAAATTATGCTGGTGGACGACGAGCCTCTGGCGCTGCTTGGGATGGAGGAAATCATTGACTGGAACGCAGAGGGTTTCACCGTCGTGGCAAGCTGCAGCAGCGGAACCGAGGCGCTGGAACAGGCGGAGAATCTGGGTCCGGATGCAGTCGTTACGGATATACGGATACCGGATATGACCGGGATCGAGCTTTTGGAGAAGATTCGTAAAATACGGCCTCAAACGGAATTCTTTGTCGTGAGCGCGTATTCAGATTTTGAGATGGCAAGGGAGGCTATCCGGCTTGCGGCACTTGATTATGTATTGAAACCTTTATCGGAAGAAGAATTTCTAAAAGCGGCCGGGTGTATGAGAAATAAACTCGACCAAAGACAGAAAAGGAAAGAAGAGCAGCCGCTTCGGATCGACAAAAAGAATCCGGTCTTTCCGGCATATCAGAGCAGGGGAAGGAGCTGCTATCTTCTTCTGGCATTTCGCAGGGATCACCTGCCGGCAAAATGCGGCGGCGAGACACTGTGGCGCGAAATTGAGACAGAGGATTACTTTGGTATTCTGACTGACAGGATCCTGCCGGAATATCCTGCCAGGATCGGCATCAGCATCGGTATGCCGAACTGTAGTGATGCGGCATTCATGCTGCGTTCCGCTTTTGCCTCGCTGCAGGGCGGTTTTCGGTTTTGCAGTGCACAGGAACGCGGTAAATCCGAAGTGTCAGCAGCGGATATTCAACTATATCTGTTCGAACATCTGAGCGAGGATATATCTCTGGAACAGCTGGCACAGAACTTTTTTATTACGAAGACCTACTGCTGCGACGTATTTAAGAAACAGTCCGGGGATACAGTTCTCGGTTTTCTGAAAAAGATCCGTCTCAACTTTGCAAAAAGACTCCTGGCTGAGACGACACTTTCTCTGCCGGAGGTGGCGTGGCGCTGCGGTTACAGGGATTACTCCCACTTTGGCAAACATTTCAAAACAGATGTCGGAAGTTCTCCGGAGTTGTATCGCAGGCAGGTCAGAGAAGCCTGTTTTCAGGAGGGACGATGACCTCGATCACGGTGTAGTGATTTTCTTTGGAACGGATCAGGATGTCTGCCTGTTCCCCGAAAGCCAGTTTCATACGGCGGTAAATATTGGACAGCCCGATGCTGTAAGGGGTAATTGCCGGCTCTGTCGTTCCGGATTTTTCGGAACGTACAGAGCCGTTTGTGTGCTGTGCAGCCGGTACTGCCGACGCCTGTCTCATTTGTTCTGTCACCCAGTTCAGGGTTATTTCATCCATACCGATTCCGTTATCAGCGACCTGGATTACCAGAAGACCGTCACGGAAAAATGAACGAAGCAAGATAACGCCGTTTGTGCGGCCGACGAAGGCATGCTGTAAGATATTTTCGGCCAGCGGTTCCAGAAACATGGACAAAACAGGCCAGCTTAAGGTTTTCGGCGCATAGTCTCGCTTAATGTGATAACGGTTTGGAAAACGGATTTCCATAATAGCCAGATAATTGTCCAGATTGGCAGTTTCCGTAGAAAGTGGTACGATCATCGGGGTATAAAGAGAATAGCGGAAAAGCTGTGACAGATTGGACACAAGCGTCTCCACCGGTTTTACATGATAATGCCGTGCCAGGGACCGAACGGATTCCAGGGTGTTGAACAGAAAATGAGGATTGATCTGGCTGCGGTAAGCTAACAGTTCCGCCTTCGTCTGTGCCAGAAGCGCTTCATAGTTGTTTGTGATCAACTCCTGTTCTCTTTGAAATGCGTCCCGGAGGGAGAGGACGGTCTTATTCAGTGTGTTCGAGATTGGCCGCAGTTCGTGAAGGCGCGGCGTATTGACAGGGATACCATGGGTTTCCAGATTGTGCACTTCTGCGGCCATTCGTTCCATATCGGAATGAAGTCTGCGAATGATCTGCAGCATAAGCGTGAGAGTCAGTACCAAAAAAATGAACATGGAAAAAACCAGGCCATTTACGGAATACAGAGGTGCTATGGCCGGTTTCAGAAAGACCACTTCCAGATCTCCGGCAGAAACGGCCGTGCGCTGGTAAAGATAACGCTGTCCGTTTATGTTCACGAACTTCTGTCCGGCTGTCGTCCGCCGCAGCGTCTCCAGCATCTGAGCCGAAAGTGATTGAGTGCTTCCGAGAAGTGTTTTCTGCTGCAGGATCACGGAGATGTTTCCGGGATCGTCATTGATGGAAATAAGCGACAGCAGGTCGTCGATATTATAGACGATGCTTCCCGTGATGACATTTTGATTCAGATGGAATCCGTCGATGTTCCCATATACCGGAAAAAGGCGGACCAGATATCTGCCCGTGTCTGCCTGCACGGGAGCAGCATAGAAGGCTTTTGTAAAATGACGGTCATCGGTAAGACCGGACTGTTCCATGGCCTGCGTCACAATATCTGTATAGGCATCCGTAAAAGACAGCTTCCTTTCCGTATCGGTTCCCAAAAGAACGATATCCCTGTAATTATCCCGGTAAAGATAAATGTACTGCAGAAGATCATAGGCAGAACGGTTGGCGTTGATGATCACTTCCGGAACGGTAGAAAGCAGGTACTTTTGGCATTCTGAAGAATAAGCGGCGCTGTGTGCCGCAGTCTGAGAGTCAGTGATCGTCTTTTCCAGCTTTTCGCAGGCCAGGGCAGACACTTCCTGAAAATTCTGCATTTCCGCATCGCTGTTTTCCCGCAAAAGAGAAAGATAATAGATCAGAAAAATGCTGCAGGCACAAAGAAACAGGGCCGTTGTGAGCATAAATGCTTTTTTGATGGATTGGATTTGAAAAAGGCAGGGAATTTTGCCGGACATAGAAAACCTCCATAAGTGTGGTCGATTGTGCCCTTATTGTAGCGGCTATTGCGTACCGATTCAAGTACGACAGGAAAGCATCCGAATTTTAGACGAATCATACAGAATAACAGACCTTGTCTCACAATATTTTTCTGTCATAATGACTATGAAAAGAGACAAAAAAAGAGGAAAAACGACATAATGACGAATGTCGAAATAAAGGAGGGGAAAAGAATGGGCAAAACGCCTAAGACGTCAAAAACGAAAAGCGGTACGGTCATTACCTCTGCAAATGCTACAGGCATGCGGAAGGTGTTGATCAGTATGCGGAAACACTGGCAGATCTATGTGCTGCTGATACCTGCCGCGGTCTGGTACATCATGTTCGCTTACTATCCGATGGCCGGTCTGCAGCTTGCTTTCAAAACCTACAAGGTGAGAGAGGGAATCTGGGGTTCACCCTGGTGCGGCCTGAAAAATTATGAGGCGGTATTCAGGGACAGTTATTTCTGGAATTCCATAAGCCGCACGCTTATGGTCAATCTGGGGCGACTGATCTTCACCTTCCCGGCGCCCGTACTGCTGGCGTTAATGTTAAATGAGCTGCGCATGGGAAAATATAAGAAATTCATACAGACCGTCTTTACTTTTCCGCATTTTTTATCCTGGGTCATCGTGGCTTCCATCCTGACCAATCTGCTTTCCATTGACGGGCTTGTCAACAGTGCGCTTACAGCACTGGGCGGGAATGTGATTAATTTTCTGGGAAACGAAAAACTTTTCACACCGCATTTATATGTGAGCGATATCTGGAAGGGAGCGGGATATTCGTCGATCATTTATCTTTCCGCCATTTCCGGAATTGACCAGGATCAGTATGAAGCGGCGGAAATCGACGGTGCGAGCCGGTGGCAGAGGATCATTTATATCACGCTTCCGAATATACTGCCTACCATATCCATCCTGTTTATCATGACCTGCGGAAATCTGATGACAGCCGGCTTTGATCAGATCTTCAACCTGAAAAATGCGGCCACAAAGGGAGTAGCAGAGGTATTGGATATCTACATATACCGGATCACATTTGAAGGTTCCACAGACTTTGGATTTTCCACGGCGGTGTCGCTTTTCAGATCTGTCTTTAACATGCTCTTTTTGCTGATCGCGAATAAAGTATCCAAACTTCTGGGCGGCAGCGGTCTGTTCGGTTGAGAAAGGAGAGGAAGAAGCCATGAGCGCAAATACAAAAATGAAAAAGCGAAAAAGAGAAAGTTTCGGAGTGATGGATGCCGTACTGTTTATTTTACTGACTTTGTTCCTGCTGTGCATTCTGATTCCTTTCCTGAATGTGATCGCGATCTCTTTTACTTCTTATAAGGAATATATGCAGTCTACCTGGGTGATCTGGCCAAAGGAGCCCACTCTCGCGGCTTATCAGGAACTCCTGAATGACGGTCGTATCCTGATCGGCTACAAGACAACGATCACTTATGTACTGATCGGCGTACCCATAAATCTGGTGATGTGCACAACGCTGGCTTACGCTCTGTTTCGTAAGGGGTGGCCGGGCAGAAAGCTGGTATTGACGCTGGTGATGTTTACCATGATCTTTAACGGCGGTATCGTGCCCATGTATCTGGTTATGAAGAGTCTCGGACTCACGAACACGATCTGGGCCGTAATTCTGGCACAGGGGATGAACACTTTTAATATGATCTTGATCTACAATTACTTCAACTCCCTGCCGGAAGCACTGGTGGAATCGGCAAATCTGGACGGTGCCAGCGAATGGACGATCCTTGTGCGGATTGTCCTGCCTTTATCGAAGCCCATCCTCGCGACGGTGGTGCTGTTCGTGATGGTGCAGCTCTGGAACGAATACTTTATGTCCATGATCTTCCTGCGCTCCAAAGAGTGGCAGTCCTTACAGCAGGTACTGCGCTCCATTGTCATGGATTCGCAGGTGGTGGATACGGCGGCACAGCTGGCAGATATCGGTGACAGGAACTTTACGGACGGGATTAAGATGGCGGCCGTCATGGTGACTATGGTGCCTATTATGTGCGTGTATCCGTTTCTGCAGAAATATTTTACGAAGGGGATTATGATTGGCGCAGTCAAATAATCATAAAAAATTTTAAGGAGGTAATGACATGAAAAAGAAACTGGGAAAAAGCCTTGCGGCGATGCTTACGGTAACCATGCTGGCCGGAAGCCTGACAGCATGCGGAGGTGACACGGGAGACGGGCAGACATCCGAAACGCCGGTGTCGGACGAGGCGCAGGAGACATCCGGCAATGAAGAAGCTGCTGACAGCAGTTCAGGCGGTGAGGTGACGGCAGAAGAAATTCTTGCCAGAGATTTTTCGGAAAAGATCGATATTTCCTTCGCCGGTGTTCAGTGTGATGACACGCTGGATTACAATCAGGGAAATGAGTACTATTCCTGGTGGACGGACACTTTTAACGTGGAGTGGGATGTCACTTCATTGACCTTTGCAAACTGGGTTGAGAGGATGAATGTATGGATCAATGCCGATGATCTTCCGGACTGGAGTGTCTGGAATTTTACACCCGGCGATGCGGCAAGCTATGTAGACCAGGAACTGGTAAAAAGAATGCCTGATGACTGGCGGGAAAAATATCCGAATCTGGCCAAAGCATCAGAATGGAGTCCGGCAAACGCCTATTACGAGGAACTGTACGGCGGTATGTATTTCTTCTTCCGCCCTGTTATGGCAAACAATTTCCCGGCAGATATCGTAACAAACCATATCTCTGCTTTTCTTCGTACAGACTGGGCAGAGCAGGCAGATTATGATCTGTCTAAAAACATGGAATCCGGCACCATCAGTATCAGCGAGTTTCTTGCATACTGTCAGGCAGTCAAGGATGCCGGGATCACAGAATATCCGTGGTATAACACCAGCGCATATGCTCTCTTTCTGATGGATCGGGCAACAGACTGTTCCGGAATAGGACAGACTGTATATTATAAAGGAGACGACGGACAATATCACTGGGGGCCCGGAGAAGAAAGCAGCGGCGTAAAAGAGGGGCTGCGTCAGATCAAGGAAGCCTATGACAATGGCCTGCTTTATCCCGAATTTTACACTTTACAGGGAGAAGATGATCTGGGACATTTCATCGCATCCGGCGACGCGGCGGCTGTCATCTGCAATGGTATGGCATCTTATTTTGACCGCTGTGACAGAGAGATGCAGGAAAATCTCGGGGTAGACTTCTGGGAAGATGTAGGGGTATTTGTATTGACGGATGATAACGGCGCAGCACATGAGGTGCCTGCTACGAATTTCTGGGCCTGCAATATTATTTCTCCGAACGTGGATGACGAGACGCTGGAACGCATCCTGTCGATCTGGGACTATGGCTGTACAGAGGAAGGTCAGCTGCGTATCCGCTGCGGTATACCGGAAGTGGACTGGAAATTTGACGAGAGCGGCAATGTTGTCAGCCTGATCGAAGAACAGGGATTTGCCACTCTGGAGGAGAAATATACCAGCCTGTATCCGATCACCGGAAATATGTTTATTCTTTCGGATGATTATTCCTTTATCAGTCCTGTCTTTACACAGCAGGCAAAGGATAAAGTTGCCGAGCTGTATCTCAAACGTGCCGAGATCGTTTCCTCGAGAGGCGAAGAAGTAGACTGGGATTTAAACGGTTATTCTTCTCAGGCCCTGAATCTGGCCACTGTGACCTATGCTGACGAATACGCGAATATCATCACAAGGGAAGGGGATTTCGATACAAACTATGATCAGTGGGTTGCAGACAGAATGCAGATGATACAGCCGGTGCTGGATGAGTTGAACGAGGCTTTTGGCGAATAAAAATGTAACAAACAGGCTTGGTGATACTGCCAACCTGTCAGGACGGCCGCCGTAAGGCGGTCGTCGTTTACAAAGAGACATTTTGACAGGACCGCTTGTTCTCCAAACTGTCCCTTGTTATAATAAGGAAGAAGGAGGGTTACGCTATATGGCAATTATTTCTACAGAACTTGAAAATGTAAAAGCGCAGTTCGTACAGGACAGCTTCCGTCAGGGGGATGCCGTGCTGGAATACCGGTTGTTTTCCCCCTCATTAAAGGAAGGGGAAACCTGTCCGCTGGTTTTGTATCTGCACGAAGCAGAAGGGCAGGACGACGCTTCGGGATATGTATTTGCACTGGAAACATGGCAGGAGAAACACCCCTGTTACGTGCTCGCAGTTGAAGTAAATGAGAAAATGCTGCAGCCGGATACAGAAGGAATCAAACTTCTTGTATCGGTGCTGATGCAGTTTTCGATGCAGCAGAAACTCGCGGTAAATCCGAACCGTGTCTATGTTACCGGCACTTCTACAGGCGGCACCCTGATCTGGAAGCTGATCAGTGAATATACGACCATCTTTGCAGCTGCCATGCCGATCTGTGGTGCGGGCGCTCCGTTTGAGATCCAGAAAGCCTTCTGTGTTCCGGTGTGGGCTTTCCACGCTGAGGACGATCCTGTTGTCCCTGCTCATGATTATCTGGCAAAACCTTATGACAATCTGGCCGGCACCGGTCGTCTGATCAACGCCCTGCGATGCGCCGGAAATCCGGATGTGCATTATACCGAGTATCCGGCCGGATGGATGGAGCAGCGAGGACTGCACCCGCATGCAGCCGGAGCTGTGGCCTATGAAGACGAGGCGGCGAAAGAATGGCTTTTTGCACAGGACAGGAGCAAACATTATGAGATACGTCAGATCGTGCCGGGTTTTTACTGGATCGAAGATCATAACTGGGATTCCATTTATCTGATCGAAGGACAGGATAAGGCGCTGGTGGTGGACACCGGACTTGCGGAGAATGACTTTATCGGCATGATCAAAAGTCTGACCAGATTACCCTTTGAGGTTGCCATCACCCATAACCACGGCGACCATATGCTGCATCTGGATAAATTTGACCGGTATTATATGAGTGAAAAAGATGTCTGGATGTTTGAGGCTTCCGAGATGAAAGCGATGCACCGCGGCAGGGATTATTCCAGGTGTGAACTGATGCCGATTAAAGATGGCGATATCATAGACCTGGGCGGCGGTTATGAGGTGGAAGTGTTTGATATCGGCGGCCATACGCCCGGGAGCGTTGCTTTTCTGGACAGAAAAAGAAAGATCATGATGACCGGAGACGCTTTCGGTGTCTGGATGCAGGTGCCCGGCGCGACTACCCTGTCTGTCTATCAGGCGAATCTGGAACATTTTCTGGAGCGGATCTCCGCGCCGGAATATGAGGGTATCTGTATGTTTGGCGGTCATAACAAACAGTCCGGCGGTTATTTCCCCTTCGGTGACCGTTACATACCAAACGATGCCAAACGCGTAAAGGATATGATCACACTCTGTAAAAAACTGATCGCCGGTGAAATAAAAGGCGAACCGTTTACCATGCGCAGTTTCGGTAAAGAAGCATTTATGGCAAATTATGGGCAGGCCAGCATCGTCTATAATGAACAGGTAAGAAAATAGAAGGGAACAGAAAGACAGCCGACCGAAAAAAACTTGACAAATCGCAGGTGAAATGCCTATGCTGTATTTGCCGGTGTCCGTTGGTATCCGTTCCTGCCGGGAATGGCGGCGGATTCCGGTAAATATTGTGTAAAGGGTGAAGACAGATGAAAAATGACAGCAGAGGAAGAAACGGACAACGGAAAGAACAGAAAGAATGGAAAGTGTGGAAAGACGGTAAAGGCTGCAAAAGCAGCAGCAAGAAGCTGGTTTTGCTGGCGACAGCGCTGATGACGGTCTGGATCATGCTGCTTTCAGGTTGTGCAGCTTTTGACGGTACACAAAAGGAGCAGAGCGGTCCACAGACCGGGACTGCTGACGAGAACACAGACCTTACAGGCGGCGGTCAGTCGATCACGGACATAGACAACGGTGGTCAGACATCCGCTGCGGCGTCACAGGATTTGGAAGCTATGACAGAAGGAACCCAAACATTGGCAGGAAGTCAGGATGCTGCCGCAGCAGACGATCAGCCCGGAGATAATAAGGCGCAGACAGAAAGCACAGCCGAACCGGATACCACAGATACAGCCGCGGCCATCGGAACCCTGTATGAACAGTTTTTGAGAAATGAAGTATCGGCAGCCGTCAGCAGCAGTTTTCCGGAAGCAGACTACCCGAATCCCGTGATAGAGAAAGGCAAATCCTATACACTGGCTGAACTTAAGGAGCGGATATCTTCTTATTTTCTGGATCCGGAATTCAGCAATAAGACAGTTTGTGATTATGTACAATATGCCTACGTGAACAGTGCAGACAGCACCGGGGCACGGCAGCTTCTTGTCAAATTTGTGGGATTGAATATCTATGCACCGGATGATGACAGCTATGCGGTAGTTGTTATCAGTGAAAACAGCGGACGGTTGTATGTGACCGCAGAGTATGAATGCTGGGCTAGGAGCGCAACTTCTATTTACAGCAACGGGGTGATCGACAGCTACGGTTCCTCCGGCGCAGGAGACAATGTGGGCGGAACAGACATACTTATGTCCGACGGGACTGTCGCATCCGTCTACTATGCGAAAGACCTTGCCGGGCAGTGGACCGGCAACGTGAACCAGACCATATATAACGAAGTCTTCGGAATGGATACAGATCCGGGCAATTTTATTGTCGCGATCTGTACAGTGGGCGAAGAAAAATATTACCGCTACGATATGTCTGAATGTACGGAAGAGCAGAAAGCCCTGTGCGAGAGCTATGTCAACAGGTGCCGTGACGAGCAGGGGATCGTCTGGATCACAGAAGATGAGGTGCTTGGCGCTGTCAAAGAAAGATGTGCCATCCTTGGTGTCAGCTATGAGACCATACAGCAAAAGCCGGAACCTGTCTGGAATAATGTGGAATAAAATTTACTATATTTTGTATATTGACAACTGTTTGTACAGTGTGATAGATTAAATATAGAGGGAAACTTCTGGAGAAGCAGACTCCCAAAAATGCTTTTATTGTCTATGAAGCCGGAACCGTGGTGGCAGGCGGTGAGGGTGGAGGCGTTGAAAAAGGTGGCAACTTACCATAAACCATCTAGCGTAAGCGAATAGAAAGTTGCATTTATGTAAAGCAGGAAGCCTTGCGTAAGCAGGGCTTTTGTTTATATCGGGGTTACCTATGGATAAATTATATGAATGTGGCAGAAAGTTTGCTGATCTTTTAAACTGCAAATATCATCTGGTTGTGTCAGGAAATCGTAAGATAATGAAGCTGACGTTGGATTTTAAGGAGACAGATTTAAGACATATTTCCGGGCTCCATTACATAGATGATATTGTGATCGAAAACAGTCCCTCAAAATTATTTACAGCAATACTAAAGAAAGAAATAACAGACGACGTTTTGAAAAAAAGTCGAAAATATAATTCTAAAGAGCTGTACGAAGGGGGTTCTATAGAAGAAAGAGTATCTGAAATGAGATTTTTGGAGAGATACCTGGATGAAAATAATTTTATCAGAATCTATCGAATGCAGGAATTTGGCAGCAAGGTTATGGCTGATTTTTTTATAGAAAGTACGCTGAAGGATTTAAACTCTACGGTATATATCTTTTTGAGAAAAAGACAGGAGTCCGAAAATTACGTTGTTGTTTCTGTTTTCAAAAAATATCAGACATATCGTGGCGTTAATTTGTACTGGATGTTAAAGGAAAAGATAAAGGAAAACGATTCCATAGAACTGTACAGAAATCAAAATTACAGGTATTCCTGATACAGTTTTCTCAGTGATTTTTCTGGTGAATTTCAATAATTTTATTGACAAATATCCCCAAACCGGTTATGATACATGAGTATGCCGCGCAGCGAGGTAGAAGTATGCCCATCCGGCGTCACCGAAGCTGGCGAGTAAATGAACTTTTGTTCATGAATAGGAGGTGCCATATGTACGCAATTATCGCAACAGGTGGAAAGCAGTACAAAGTTTCCGAAGGAGATGTCATCAAAGTTGAGAAACTGGATGCCGAAGTAGGAACCGCTGTTACATTTGACCAGGTTATAGCTGTCAGCGATCAGGGACTTAAGGTTGCAGGGGATGTTGAGAACGCAACTGTTACCGGAACCGTTATGGATCAGGGTAAGTACCGCAAAGTGATCGTATACAAGTACAAGAGAAAGACCGGCTATCACAAGAAAAATGGTCACAGACAAGCATACACTCAGGTAAAGATTGACAAAATAAATGCATAATCATCGGCATTGATTTATTTTTTCAGGACATAAGAGTTGTGCGAAGGTGTGAGATGATACAGATCACATTTCATAAGACGAGGACAGGGGACTATCAGGGGTTTACATGCAGCGGACATGCAGGCTATGCCGCTTACGGAGAAGATATCGTATGTGCTGCGGTCTCGGCGCTGGTCATCAATACCATCAACTCTCTGGAGGAGATCACGGGAGAGGAGATGGAGGTTACAGCGGAGGAGAACAGCGGCTTAATCCGGTGTTTTTTTGCCAGACAGCCTCTGAAAGAGACTTCCAGGGTACTTATAGATTCTCTTGTACTCGGTTTGACCCGTATCGAAGAGCAGTACGGGAAGAAACATTGCAGACTGCATTTTAAGGAGGTGTAATACCATGTTGAATATGAACCTTCAGTTTTTTGCACATAAGAAGGGTGTTGGTTCCACTAAGAACGGCAGAGATTCTGAGGCTAAGAGACTCGGCGCCAAGAGAGCTGACGGACAGTTTGTGAAAGCAGGCAATATCTTATACAGACAGCGCGGAACGAAGATTCATCCCGGCGTTAACGTAGGAAGAGGCGGAGATGATACATTATTTGCGCTTGTTGACGGTGTGCTTCGCTTTGAGAGAAGAGGAAGAGACAAGAAACAGGCTTCCGTATATCCTGTAGAGAAATAATAGGATTGATTCAGGCTTCAGGCATTGTCCATCGTTGGCCACAGTGATGGACTGTGTTTGAAGCCTTTTTTCAAGTTAAAGTATTTTAGTGTTCAGGAGAAAACTATGTTTGCAGATCGTGCGAGGATTTTTGTAAAAAGCGGCAAAGGTGGCGATGGCCATGTGTCTTTCCGCAGAGAGAAATATGTGCCAAACGGCGGGCCTGACGGTGGTGACGGTGGCGACGGCGGCAGCGTGTATTTTGTCGTGGACGAGGGACTCAATACCCTCACCGATTTTCGGAATGTGCGCAAATATGCGGCTGGAAACGGTGAGAACGGCAATAAGCGCAACTGCAGCGGCAAGAAAGGTGAAGATATCTTCATCAAAGTGCCGGAAGGCACGGTAGTCAGGGAATTTGAAAGCGGCAAGGTCATAACCGATATGTCCGGAGACAACCGCAGATTCCTGCTGTTAAGCGGCGGCAAAGGTGGCAATGGCAACCAGCACTATGCGACCAGCACCATGCAGGCGCCGAAATACGCACAGCCGGGACAGCCGGCGCAGGAGCTGGAACTGCTTTTGGAGCTGAAGGTGATCGCAGATGTCGGGCTGGTCGGTTTTCCCAATGTAGGGAAGTCCACCCTGCTTTCCAAGGTGACCAATGCGCGGCCGAAGATTGCGAATTATCATTTTACGACCCTGAATCCCAATCTGGGGGTGGTGGATCTGGAAGATGCCAAAGGCTTTGTGATCGCTGATATTCCGGGTCTGATCGAGGGTGCTTCCGAGGGCGTCGGGCTGGGGCACGAATTTCTGCGCCATATAGAACGCACAAAACTGATCCTGCATATTGTTGACGCCGCATCCACGGAAGGACGCGATCCGGTGGAGGATATCTATGCGATCAACAAAGAGCTGGAAGCGTACAATACAGAGATTGCGAAGCGGCCGCAGATCATCGCTGCCAACAAGATCGACATGATCTATGCGGAGGATGATCCGATATCCAGGATCAAAGCGGAATTTGAACCGAAGGGTATTCCGGTCTATGCCATATCTGCCTTCAGCGGACAGGGCCTGCGTGAGCTTCTGTATGATATCAATAACCGTCTGGAACAGATGGACGCAAAGCCGGTGATATTTAAACAGGAATTTTTCCCGGAATATCATTTTGATATGAGCAGCGAGCCCTTCACCGTGGTCTATGACGAGGCGGAAGATGCCTATGTGGTGGAAGGACCCAGGATCGAGAAAATGCTGTCCTACACGAATCTGGAATCCGAGAAGGGCTTTAAATTCTTCCAGGATTTCCTTAAGTCCAACGGCATTCTCGACCAGCTGGAGGCACTCGGCATCGAAGAGGGTGATACGGTGCGGATGTACGGGCTTTCCTTTGATTATTACAGGTGATCAATTTTTAGTTATTTTGTATGAATTGTTTCTTTTTAGTGATTTATAAATGACAGATTTGAGGTATATTATGACAAGTAAACAGAGAGCCTACTTAAAGAGTCTGGCTAACAATCTAAATCCCGTTTTTCTGGTCGGGAAATCCAGCCTGACACCGGAGTTTACGAAGGGAATCGAAGAGGCCTTCAATACGAGAGAGTTACTCAAGATCGCGGTATTGAAGAACTGTTTTGACGATCCGAACGAGATCGCACAGGTGGTTGCCGAGAGAACACATTCTCAGGTTGTGCAGGTGATCGGCAAGAAGATTATTCTGTACAAACCGGATAAGAAGAACCCGAAGATCATACTGCCGAAGGATAAAGTATGACGACATAGTAAGGAGGCAGCATTTGAAAAAAGCAGGCATCATGGGCGGAACATTTAATCCGATCCACTACGGGCATCTGACTCTGGCCAAAAAGGCGAGAGAGCAGTTTGCACTGGATGAGATTCTTTTTATGCCCTGCGGGGAGCCTTATATGAAGGCGGCGAAGAAGGTAGAATCCGCTCGGATCCGTGCCGAGATGACGGCGCTGGCGATTCAGGATGAGCCGTATTTTACCCTGTCCACGATCGAGCTGACGCAGTCCGGCAATACCTACACTTATGAGACGCTGGAACGCCTGCGGGAGCAAAATCCGGACACGGAATACTACTTCATTCTGGGCGCCGACAACCTTTTTCAGATCACCCGGTGGGCGAAGCCGGAACGCATCTTTTCAAGCTGCCGACTGCTTGCAGCGGTACGGGACGATAAGACCGTTGCCGATATGGAAGCGCAGATAGGCCGTCTGAAAGAGGAATATCAGGCTGTTATCTTTTTATTAAAAATCGACTGTATGGACATCTCTTCTTCGCAGATCCGCCGTAAGGTTGCGGACGGCATCTCCATAGAGGCGGATGTTCCTGCAGCCGTCAGAGCTTATATCGAGGAGAAAGGGTTGTATTTATGAAAGCGACGAACCTTGCCAAACTCAGAAAAGAAATGGAACAGAGGCTGGAGCGCAAGCGGTACGAGCATACCCTTGGTGTTGCCTATACGGCTGCGAATCTGGCCATGGTGCATGGCGTAGATGTGGAGAAGGCGCTGATCGCCGGTATGCTGCATGACTGCGCCAAGTGTATGAGCCATCACAAACAGATTTCCCTGTGTAAGAAGAGCCGTATCCAGTTGTCAGAGATCGAGACGGAGGAGCGTTCGCCTCTGCTTCATGCGAAGGCGGGCAGCTGTCTGGCACGGAAGAAGTACGGGATCACAGACGAGGAGATCCTGCAGGCCATCAGCTATCATACTACCGGCAGGCCGCATATGAGCCCATTGGAAAAGATCATTTATATCGCGGATTACATCGAGCCGGGCCGGGAACGCGCCAAAAGGAGCTACGCAGACATTCAGAATCTGCAGCAGGTGCGCAGGATGGCATACCGCGATCTGGACGAGACGTTGTGTAAGATCTTAAGCGATACGCTGGATTACCTTTCCCGCAAGGGCGGCAAGATCGATTCCATGACGCGGGATACTTATGATTATTATTGCCAGATACATTAGACAGATTGTCAGACAGAATGAAACAATAGGGAGGTACAGATATGAACAGTATAGAGATCGCCAGACTGGCCATCCAGGCGCTGGAGGACAAAAAGGCGGAAGAGATCAAGACCATTGATATCAGTGAGGTCTCTGTGATCGCTGATTATTTCATTATCGCGAACGGTACGAACCGCAGCCAGATCCAGGCGCTTTCCGATCACGTGGAGGAGACACTCGGCAAGGCAGGCGTACCGCTGCGCCAGATTGAGGGATATCAGAATGCCAACTGGGTACTTCTGGATTTCCATGACGTGATCATTCATATTTTTGATAAGGAAAACCGCTTATTCTACGATCTGGAGCGCATCTGGAGAGACGGAAAACCGGTGGAATCTTTATAGAAATCAGGAGAACCCGGCACTGTATAGACAATGCCGGGCGCTCCCGCAAAATACCGGTAACAGTTCAACCCTGAAGTTCTAAGATAAACCGTTACAAATCTTATTCATCCCGTCCGTTACAGACTGAAATCTGCTACGTTTCGGCTTCCCTGGCATCGCCGCCCGCATACATATAGAACGTAATGATGTAGAGACCGGCAATACCTACCAGGGCATAAATAATTCTTGAAAACCATGACATGTTACCAAAGACGAAAGCCACAAGGTCGAAACTGAAAAGACCGATCAGCCCCCAGTTGATGGCGCCGATGATGGCGATCGTCAGTGCAAGACAATCCAAACCTTTATTTTTCATATTCCCTCCAATCTGCAGCTGCAGGAACCTTTGCATATTGCCGTTATTACATCTCATGCAGATCATGCAACTTCTCCGACGGCCGCTTTCCTGTGAAAATAAAGGATTTTTCTGTCTATAGCTATAGAGAAAACCCCAGGTAAACACAAGCATTAACTGTTCGGCTCTACCAAACAGTCACTATTATTATGTCGCACTGCGGTTTTGCTATACTGGAAAATAAACCAATCAGAAATTCTGATCAGCGAAATATTCTGAAAACGCCGAAAACCTTCCCCAGAATCTGACAGTCATCTACGATGATCGGATCCATGGAATCATTCTCAGGCTGCAGACGGATATGACCGTCTTCTTTATAAAAGGTCTTAACCGTAGCGGAATCATCTATGAGAGCAACCACAGTATCGCCGTTATTTGCCGTCTGGCAGCACTTTACGAAAATCTGATCGCCGTTGAAGATTCCGACATTGATCATGGAATCACCCTTAACCTTCAAGGCAAAAGATTCACCGCCCGGCACCATTTCCGCCGGTACAGGGAAGTAGCTCTCAATATTCTCTTCCGCCAAAATAGGCTGCCCGGCCGCTACCTGCCCGATCACCGGGATCGAGACCATCTCGGTACGCACCATCTGAAAATTATCGTCGCAGATCTCGATCGCGCGCGGTTTCGTAGGGTCACGCCTGATATAACCATTCTTCTCCAGTGTCTCCAGATGGGAGTGGACAGAAGAAGTGGATTTGAGATTCACGGCTTCACAGATCTCACGAACTGCCGGCGGATAGCCTCTCTTTAAAATTTCGTCTTTGATATAATCAAGTATTTGCTGTTGCTTGGCGGTAATCTTACCATATCCCATAAATAATGACCTTATCCTTTCAATTCCCTTCCAATTCTTATCAGTTTCAAACGATTCTCAACAAATTTATATAGCTATCATACCATAACCAGAATGAAAAAGCAAACATATATTCAGAATATTTGTTCGATTATTTTCGCGCAAAGTGTTGACATGCGAAAGTATGTTCGGTATAATAATGGAAATCAAGAACAGATGTTCGCAACAAATGTTTGTGTATTTGTATCTATCCAATTATTATATACCTACTATATTAAAGCTAAAGTTACATGAAAGCAAAAACATACATGAAAGCAAAGCATACGTGAAAGCACAACATACGGGAAAGCAGGTGAATGTAATGTACGCAGAGGGAATCCAGACAACAGACAGGAATCATTTTTGTGCGGTGTCAGAATCGGACCGCAGGACGCAGATGTGTACGGATCGGCAGGAGAAACCGGCCACCGGGCATATGCGGGCACAAGACTGCAGGAGTGAGCGGAGGATCCGGCGTAACAGGCTCAGAAGACAGCAGGAGATGAGGAAGCGTTTCCGAATGTTTCTTATGACGGTATTCCTGATCGCAGCCTGTTCTTTTACGCTGAGTGCCTTCCGCTCCAATGCGAAGAATGAGATACAGACTTCCGACAAATATTATAAGAGTATCACGGTCACCAGTCATGATACTCTCTGGTCGATTGCACAGCAGTATATGGACGAGACGCACTACGACACGGTCACCGATTATATCAATGAAGTAAGATATATGAATTCTCTGACAGATGATTCCATTCATTACGGAGAATATCTGGTTATTCCGTATTTTGAGAATGATCCGGATTAACGGCCATAGCGGATCGAAGCCGTTTGGGCAGGCGTAGTCCGGGAATCTTCGACCGAAGAATATTGCCTGTCATCATTGCCCGGGCAGGTTCTCCCGCAGCTTCACCTGTCTGGCTGCATAGCGGCGTCTGTCGTCTTCGAGGGCCGCATAGTGTTTCCTGGTGGTGTTGACGTCTTTGTGTCCGAGGACATCTGCCACCAGATAGATATCTCCGGTTTCCTTGTAGAGAGAGGTTCCGTAGGTGCTCCTTAGCTTATGGGGTGTAATCTTTTTGAGGCTTGTAACAGTGGAAGAGTATTTCTTCACCATGTTTTCTACTGCGCGAACCGACATCCGGCGGTTCTGCAGGGACAGGAAGAGGGCATTTTCGTGGCCGGCCTGCGGTATGATATGACTGCGTTCCTCCAGATAGTCCTGCAGTGCATCCTCCACCTCCTCGCCGAAATAGATGACAGCCTCGTAGCCGCCTTTGCGCAGGATTCGGATACCGTTGTTTCTGAAATCGACATCCCCGATATCCAGGCCGACGCACTCCGAAACACGGATGCCCGTTCCGAGCAGCAGCGTGAGGATAGCCACATCCCTTATTTTGGTAGCCTGATGGAAGCGTTTCTGCGCCTTGGTCAGTCCCGTTCCTTCCTCCACCTGATCCAGAAGGATGGCCACCTCGGCCGGATCCAGACGGATGATCTCTTTCTCATGAAGTTTGGGAAGCGGCACGAGTACAGCCGGATTCTTCTCGATCAGTTCCGCCTGGAAATAATAATTATAGAAGCTGCGCAGAGAAGCCAGTTTCCGCTTTTTGCCCCGCTCATCGTTGGTATATTCTTTGCCGTCCTTTTGATAATAGCTCAGATATTCCATATACTCTTCGATATCTTCCCTGGTGAGCTGCTCTAGGAGGGAGAGGGGAAACTCTCTGATATCCATACTGCCCAGACTCTTGTTATTGTCATGCAGATATTCAAAGAAGACCCTGATGTCATAGGCGTAGGCAAGACGCGTTCTCGCCGAGGTATATTCGCTGACACCGCGGAAGAACTGTTTGCAGAAGGGCGGCAGTGTCTCCAGTACTTCCCTCATTTTTGCGATATTGTCAATATTCTGCTGGGTATGATAATTGCTGTTCTTAGCATCCATGATATAAGATCACCTTTCTCTCCTGTCAGTTTGTACTGTTGTCCTGCGGCTGTTTCTTCGCAGTGGGCAGCTGCCAGCCGTCCAGATTGGCACTCTGGATCGCCGTAAACATCCTTTCCTTGACACCCGGCGCATCCAGATTGATCTCCCGTACAAGATTCTTGACAGATTCCCGTTTCGTATGGCCGTCTGCTGGGCAGGGACTCTTGACGACGGGAACATCATATTTGTTGACGAATCCGATCACATCGGCTTCGTTCATATAGATCAGGGGCCGTATAACGGTGATATCAGTGCGGTCCAGATAAGTGACCGGGCGGAAAGTATGAAATCTGCCCTCGTAGATCAGAGACATCATCATCGTCTCTACCACGTCATCTTTATGATGGGCATAAGCTACCTTGTTGCATCCGGATGCCTTCATGGCATCGTTGAGCGCTCCTTTCCGCATCTTGGCACACAGAGAGCAGGGATTGGTCTCCCGGCGATCCTCGAAAATAATCTTCGCAATGTCCGTGTGTACAATATGATAGGGGACACCGAGCGTATCACACAGTTCCCCGATCCTGTCCAGCTTCAGATTATCGAAGCCGAGGTCGACCGTGACGGCGCACAGTTCAAACGGATGGGGATAGAAACGCCGCAGTCCCTGCAGGGCATAGAGCAGCGTCAGGCTGTCTTTTCCCCCTGAGATACCGACTGCGATCCTGTCACCGGGCTGTATCATATGATAATCGTCAATGGCTTTTCTTGTAAGGCTGTATACCTGTTGTAATTTCATGCTCTGTCTAGGTCTCCTGTTATTGTCTCCTGTAAATTTCCTGTACATTTCAACAGCTCTATTATACAGAATATTTGTTCAGATGACATTAATTTTTTATAAAATGTAATGCAGTTTTTGAAAATAATGGTATACTAGAGATATCTTTAGACTAACGGCAGGGAGTGTAGTGACAGCAATGAAATTCAAATTTGACAGGAAATATTTTTACTGGGGCATTACGGCCTTTCTGGTCATTGCGGCGAGTATTTTTTTCTACTATATATTGTTTCATCGGTCCAGTCTTTCAAGCGGCCTGTCTACGCTGATCGGTATCGCTATGCCGATCATTGACGGATTCGTGCTGGCATACCTGATGACACCGGTTCTCAATAAGATTGAAAGCCGGGTGATCGAACCCCTCTACAAGAAGTCCGGACTGCCTGATAATGCCAAAGGCAGAAAGCGGATCCGGGGCATTTCCATGATGATCACGGTTATTTTGATCGGGATTGTTTTCTATGAGTTTTTCGGCCTGATCATTCCGGAGGTGATCCGCAGTATCCAGAGTATTATCTTCCAGCTGCCTCTCTATCTCAACAACCTGAATCACTGGGCGCTGGGGCTTATGAAGAACAATCCGGATCTGGAGCAGACGGTCAATGAACTGCTGGCACAGTATTCGCCCAAACTGCTGGATTATTTTGACACGAACCTGCTTCCGAATATCAATGAACTTGTCAAGACCCTGTCCTCGAGCGTGATCAGTATTTTCAAGGCTCTTTGGAATTTTGTGATCGGGTTTATCATATCGATCTATGTTATGGGAAGCAAGGAAAGATTTGCAGGGCAGGCGAAGAAGATCGTCTACGCATTGTTTGACCGTAAGACCGGAAATGAAGTGATCTCTAATTTCCGTTTTATCCACGGCACATTTATCGGTTTCATCGGCGGCAAGATCGTGGATTCCATCATTATCGGCATCATCTGCTTTGTCTGTACCAGTATCATTGGCACACCGTATGCCATACTTGTGAGCGTGATCGTAGGGGTGACCAATGTGATCCCGTTCTTCGGGCCATGGATCGGCGGGATTCCGAGCGCATTGCTGGTGCTGATGGTGGATCCTTTGCAGGCACTGTATTTTATCATATTGATTCTTTTTATCCAGCAGTTTGACGGCAATATTCTGGGGCCGAAGATCCTCGGGGATTCCACAGGACTGTCCGGCTTCTGGGTCATCTTTTCGATTACCATCTTCGGCGGACTGTTCGGTGTTCTGGGTATGGTGGTCGGTGTACCGATCTTTGCGGTGTTCTATGCGGGCGTGAAGGCCGTTGTGAACAGGATGCTCAGCAAGAAGGATCTGCCCACAGACCTGCAGCCATATATGACTGTGGGGGAGATTGATGAGAAGAAGACATTTACCGAGTACGTCCCGGTAAGAAAGAAAAAGAAGAAGGAAGAGAGCAGTAGTCATGAGGTTTCTGATCCAAAGGGTAAATAAAGCAGAAGTGACGATCGAGGGCCGCACGGCCGGCGCGATCGAAGAAGGGGTATGTGTATTCGTCGGGGTTTCCAACACGGATACAATGGAAATTGCAGATAAAATGATACGTAAATTGATCAATCTGCGTATTTTCAGCGATGAAAATGACAAGACGAATCTGAACATTTCTTCTGTCAATGGAGAATTGTTAATTATTTCACAATTTACATTGTATGCAGATTGTAAGCACGGGAACCGGCCGTCCTTTATTGATGCCGGCAAACCTGATCTGGCCGAGGAACTGTATGAATATATCATCGCCAAATGCCGGGAATCTGTGCCCAAAGTGGAACACGGCGAATTCGGCGCCGTGATGAAGGTTTCCCTTGTCAATGACGGCCCGTTTACCATTTGGCTGGATTCCGAAGCGCTTGGATTTTAAAAGCAATGAATAAGCCCACAGGAGGTAGATCATGTCCGGCGGTATTTTATTTATAACGGTGATTATCATAATCGCAATTTACTTTTATATGCGTCACACATCCAGAAAACGCAGGCGCGCTACAGATGAAATTGACACGGTGCGTCATTACCGGGAAAATTACCTGAACTATGGATCGGACCGAAAAAGACAGGCAAAACAGCTCGACAAAAACAACGGTTACCGGACCTATGTGACGAAATATAACAGCAATGAGGATTTTCGGGAACGCAAAGGATTATAGGGGGATTGGTTTGATTCTGCGGTAACTATTCGTTAAACTTGTGTTTTGCGAATAGTTGTATAGAGGATAACCTATCTCCTTTTTTATTCAATTTTGGCAGATTTTGACCATAACATCAGGAGGTATGCAGATTATGTTCTTAGAGACCAAAAGATTAAACATAAGAAGTATAAAAACATCAGATGAAAATGCATTTATTAAAATGGCTTCCGATGGCAGTTTAACAGAAATTTACGGCGACTGCAGTGAATGTCACAAATGGATGGGTGATTTTATCAGAGAAGCAATGGAACTGGAATCAGAAGATAATCCATATCATGAATATCTGGCATTTGCTATAGAGGATAAGTCAGATCATCAGGTGATCGGCTCTGTAGGAAGTTCGTTTTATGAGGACTTCATGGAAGTTGGTGTTACATACTTCATTGGTGCTGAGTATCGCGGCAACGGATATGCTGCTGAAGCATTACAATGTTTTGTAGACTATCTGTTTGCAAAATATGACTTGAAGAAACTTGTTGCGACAGCCAATGTCAAAAATATCGCTTCCTGCAAGACTTTGGAGAAGGCAGGATTTACTGTTGTTGCAACTAAGATGTACCAGGATCTATACGACGAACAGGCAGAAATGAGCAATCTATATGAATTAGCGAAAGCCTGAAAGATTTGAAAGGGCAAAAGCATAAATCACTGCTTCTGCCCTTCACTATTTCATCGGTTCTCGTTCATCTGTTCTCGAAATCCTCAACAAACTGCGCGATCAGTTTTACGGTTCCGTCTATGCCGAGAACGCCGCTGTTAACGGACAGATCATAGCTCTCCGAACGTCCCCATTTCTTAGAAGAATAATAATTGTAATAACTCTGACGCTGCTTGTCTTTCTTATTGATCATATCGAGAGCCTTCTGCTCTGTATTGACATCCTCGTAGCGCTCTATAATGCGCTTCACTCTGCGGTCCTTATCGGCAAGGATAAAGAGATGCAGGCAGTTCTGATAGTCATGCAATGCGTAGTCGGCACATCTGCCTACGATCACGCAGGGGCCTTCACTGGCAATCTTCTTGATCGTGTCAAACTGTGCCAGAAAAACTTTATGGCTGATCGGCATATCTACAAATGAAGAAGAATTATAGCCGAAGGAATACGTATCCATAACCAGGTTGTAGAGGAATGAGTTCGTCGGCCGCTCGTCATGGCTCTGGATCATCTCTTCACAGAAGCCGCTCTCTTTCGCTGCCCGCGTCAGTAAATCCTTATCATAAAATTTAATCCCGAAGTATTCGGCCACTTTCTTTCCGATTTCACGACCGCCGGAACCAAACTGACGACCGATAGTGATAATTGTATTCATAGAACATCATCCTTTCTGCTTTAAAATTTTATAGATACCTTTTGTTCTATGCCCTTCCGTAAAGTCCATGCATTTTGAAAAGATAAATATAATTATATTATATACATTTTTTACACAAAAAGCAAATATTCTTTAAATGTTTTTGGTGATAATCACAGCGGAAAATATAAATCTAAACTCCTCTTCTTCAAATTGGAAGTTAATGAGTCAATGTCAGGATACCTGCACAGTATGAAACCTGCCTGAATGCAAGGCCCGGAAAAGCATTTCTCAGTTCATCGGCAACGAAGTAGATTTCTTCATCATCCCATTCGTTACCGGCTTCCTGTCTGCACTGATTTAATTTATCACGGTTTTCAAAAGCAACGTCACCAATTAAAATCTTCCCGTTCTCTTTCAGATAATGACACAAAGTATGAAGAAAGGATATTTTTTGTTCATCAGTCAAATGATGCAGAGAGTATGTCGCCACAATAAAATCATAGCACTGATTTCGCAGCGGTTCTACTAATCCTTCTGTGAAATCTCCTTGATAAAGATGTGAACCCGGCATTTTTCCGGATGCTAATGCGATCATTCTTGATGAGAAATCCTGTCCATAAATAGTACAACCATGTTCATATAGTTTTGCTGTGAGTGTAGCTGTTCCAAACCCTATATCAAGCACTGTTGCATTTGGCTTTTCCATAATGGTCTGAAAGATGCTGCCAAGCACATCCCTGTAACCGGCAAACGGATATGCATTTTCTTCATCGGAAATCCCGACTGTTTTGTCATATCCATCTGCCCATAAGTCAAATCCGGATTGATCTAACATACATGCCTCCTTAAAAAAGAGAACATATCCCTCTGCATATCATTATAAAAAAGCATATGTTCTCCTGTTATTATATTATTTTCGGTTTATTTCCCGTCCTTACCCCACAGCACTTTGCCGCCGTCGATCAGCAGGATGACTGCCAGGATAACGATCGGAACGATGATCACATTCTGCAGCACGTTCGTGAAGACTGCCGCGCCGTCCAGACCGCCGCCGAGCAGAGCCGTCATATTGTTCTTAAAGGAGAAGAACAACGATACCAGAGTCGCAGCGGACATGAAGATGATCGGGATATACAACATCTTATTGTTTTTGTTATGTTTCTTTAAGTAAGTGCCGACAGCCAGGAACGCGGGCACTGCCACCAGCTGGTTGCAGGCGCCGAACAGCGGCCATACCTTGGCGTACCCTGCCAGACAGAGCGCGAAACCGCAGATCGCCGTGACAACTGTCGCCACGTACATATTGTCGAGCTTCATCTTCTTCCCTGCTTCTGTTCCGGCGAACAGCTCCTGGAACATGAAGCGGCCCAGTCTTGTGCCGGTATCCAGCGATGTAAGACAGAAACAGGATACTGCCAGCGAGATGATCGTATAGGTAGCTGACACTGCTGTCTCGGGCATACCGATGGTCGCAAAGAAACCGGAAACGGCCTGCGCGAATACTACTGTCGGAGATGCAAAGCCTGCCGCTGCGAACTGGCCGTCTGTGGTCAGGGTCGCTACTGCGATCAGGGAGATCACTGCCAGGACACATTCGATCAGCATGGAGCCATAGCCTACCAGAAGGGCGTCTTTCTCATTGTCCAGCTGTTTGGAGGTGGTTCCGGAACCGATCAGTGAATGGAAACCGGAGATCGCACCGCAGGCGATGGTGATGAACAGTGTCGGGAACAGGTAGTTGTTGCCCACATGGAATCCGATAAAGGCCGGAATCTCTATCGCAGGATGCGCCGCAAAGATACCGACGACAGCCGCGATCATCATAAAGTAAAGCAGGAATGAGCTTAAGTAATCTCTCGGCTGCAGCAGGATCCACACCGGCGTCACGGATGCGATCATGATGTAGATAAATACGAATGCCAGCCAGAAGTTCTTGGAAAGCACGATCGGGAAAGCCAGACCAATGGCCACACATGCTGCCAGCAGGATCACACCGATCACGGAAGCTACTACCATCGGCGCATTCTTCCTGTATACGAAGAAGCCGAAGGCAATCGCCAGCGGGATGAACAGCAGGGATGCCGTCGCCACGGAACCGTTGGCGTCACTTCCCGTAAAGGAGTTCGCCACGATATCGGCAAAAGCCGCGATAACGAGCAGCAATACCAGCCATGCAAATACGGTGAAAAGGACTCTGCTCTTGCGCCCGATATTCTCTTCGATTACTTCGCCGAGAGATTTACCTTCATGACGGATCGATACGAAGATGGAACCGAAATCCTGAACGGCACCGAAGAAGATACCGCCGATCACGATCCACAAAAAGCAGGGAAGCCATCCGAAAAATGCCGCCTGGATCGGGCCGTTGATGGGGCCTGCACCGGCGATGGATGAAAAATGGTGTCCCATCAGGACCGGAGTCTTGGCGGGGCAATAATCGACACCGTCCTCCAGTTCATGGGCGGGTGTCCTGCGTTTGGGGTCGATACCCCAGGTTTTGGCCAGGTATCTGCCGTATGTAAGATATGCTACGACGAAGATAGCGATAGCCAGTAAGATCAATACTACTGAGTTCACACTGAATTCCTCCTGTTTTGTATAGATTATTTTAGCCTGCCGGAATACTCTCCCGCCATGCACCGGGAAGTCTCTGCCAGTCTCTTATATGAAATAGATTGCTCTATCCTATAAGCTGCGTTGTTATTCTGTATTTATATTTATTCTGTCTTACGGAAATTGTCATGATACAGCTTCGCCGCTTTGCGCCCAACATAGTTGGTATAGACTCTCTCATCCTCCATCGTGGCACACACGATATGGGCCTGTGAGAACCCTCTTACGTTAAAGCGATAGCCCTTCTCGAACCGGAATCGCTTAACGGCCTTCCGCATCTGTCTGGAAAGGGGCTTCTCGACGATCAGGCTGATGGTCAGGTAACTGTACATATGGCCCGGCGCCGGAAGCACTTCTCCCCTGCGGACCAGCACCGGTTCCATATAGTCCTTTACCAGGGCATATGCCTCGTCGATCAGTGGCTGCTCAAGTTCCTGCGCCCTGATAAAAAGGATATGTTCATAGCTGTCTGCCGACCACATATTGGCTTCCCTGACCAGAACATATTTCTCTGTGTGCGAAAAAAAATACCCATACGCAGGGTACTCTTTGCCATGAATAACATACGGCTTAAAAATATCGAATGTACCCGAGTATTTCTGTAACAGTTGATCCAGATAATCAGCGGACTCCATGAGACAATACCCCTTTGTATGACAGATTGCAATGCCGGTAACAGTTCATCCCGGAACGTTGCATTGTTGCAAAGTCTGCGGGAACATGTTCTGTAATTTATCTATTTACTTTACCACATTAATGTGAAAGAATCAATATCTTTGCGAAAAAAAAGCCAATCTACTGTATAACTATTCATTGTTTATACAATAGACTGGCAATCTTATACGAGACAGAAATGCACTGTCCTGCCCTGAAAATTCATTTTTCAATAAAATACAGCAGCATATTTTATAAAATATGCAGAAGATGTTCAAAATATGCAGGCAGAGGCGCCGTCACTTCCACATACCGGCCGTCCGCGGGATGCGTAAAACCGATCACCATGGCGTGCAGTGTCTGCCCCTCCAGCCGGTAGGGATCTTTCCGGCTGCAGTACACCGTGTCCCCCAGCAGGGGGTGCCCGGCATCGGCGAAGGAGGCCCGGATCTGATGGGTGCGG
>OFFT01000150.1_pt1 | contig 57336 bp, 74 predicted proteins | sample 1521581 | NCBI WGS metagenome assembly OFFT01 (sample SAMEA3504084, study PRJEB24116) | mouse gut metagenome | biome: mouse gut; feature: mouse-associated habitat; material: faeces | place: Denmark | collected 2011
AGTACTGACCCCTCTGGGGTCTGAGCAAACCACTAGTTTACTAGTGGTTTTGATTTGGGGGATTACTCCTTGGACATGGACTCAATGATGGCGTCAGCCAGGGCGTCCAGCTCCAGCTCCTTGTCGGGGTGGAGGGCGGAGGCCAGGGTGAGACGGTCGTTGAGGACGGTCATGTTCTTCATCTCGTCCTCCAGGAACTTCTGCATCAGGTCGCCGGACTTCACCGCCCAGGAGCCGTTCTCAATGATGGCGCAGGTGCGGTTCTGGAAGTTCAGGGCCTTCAGGTGCATGAGGTAGTCGTGCATGACGGGGTAGATGCCCAGGTTGTAGGTGACGGAGGCGAACACCAGGTGGCTGAGGCGGAAGGACTCGCTCACCAGCTGGGACACGTGGGTGTTGGACACGTCGTACACCCACACGTTGGTCATGCCCTTCTCGCACAGCTTGGAGGCCAGGGCCTGGGCGGCGGACTCGGTGTTGCCGTACATGGAGGCGTAGGCGATGAGCACGCCCTGCTCCTCGGGCTGGTATTTGCTCCACTTGTCGTACTTGTCCACGAAGTACATCAGATCCTTGCGCCAGACGGGACCGTGGAGGGGGCAGATGAACTTGATCTTGTCCAGGATGCCGCCCGCCTTTTTCAGCAGGAGCTGGACGTGGGGGCCGTACTTGCCCACGATGTTGGTGAGGTAGCGGCGGGCGTCGTCGATCCAGTCCCGGTCGAAGTCCACCTCGTCGGCGAACAGCTTGCCGTCCAGCGCGCCGAAGGTGCCGAAGGCGTCGGCGGCGAACAGCACCCCGTTGGTCAGGTCGAAGGTGACCATGGCCTCGGGCCAGTGGACCATGGGGGCCTCCACGAAGGTGACGGTGTGCTCGCCGAAGGAGAAGGTGTCCCCCTCCTTGACCTGGATCAGCTCGTGACCGTCGATGTGGAAGCCGAACTGGCGCATGAGCATGAAGGCCTTCTCGGTGGAGATGACCTTCACCCCGGGCCAGCGGATGAGGATTTCCTCAATGGACGCACCGTGGTCAGGCTCCATGTGGTTGATCAGCAGGTAGTCCAGGGGGCGGTCGCCCAGCAGGTGCTCCATGTTCTCCAGCAGCTGGCGGCAGGCGGACCAGTCCACGGTGTCGAACAGGACGGTGGACTTGTCCAGGAGCAGGTAGGCGTTGTAGCTCACGCCCCGGGGGATGGGATGGATGTTCTCAAACAGGTGCAGGCGGTGGTCGTTCGCGCCCACCCAGTACAGATTATCGGTGACACTGCGCACGCAGTACATAGATGTTCCTCCTTTATCAATGAAATTCCATGTAGGGGCGCACATTGTGCGCCCGTGGAACAGGGCCGCGCCATGGGGGATCAGGGGAGCGGAGCCGCGCCATGGCGGGTGGCAGGCGCACAAGGCGCGCCTGATAGATTTGCGCAGGGCAGGCCCTTACGCCTCAATAAACATCTCCTTGGCCTCGGCGCACTCCGGGCACACCCACTCCGCGGGGAGATCCTTGAACAGGGTGCCGGGGGCCACCTCGGCGTCGGGGTCGCCCAGCTCGGGGACGTACTCATAGCCGCAGCCGCCGCACACATACCGGGGGCCGATAGGCTCGGGCTTGGGCACCGGGGGACGCTTCATCTTCACCATGGGGGGCGCGGGCTGCTTCTCCTCCAGGCCCAGGGCCTCCGCCAGCAGGGGCAGGATCTCGTTCACGTCGCCCACAATGCCGTAGTCGCAGTTTTTGAAGATGGGGGCGTTGGAGCTCTTATTGATGGCCACGATGGTGGAGGCGTCCTTGATGCCCTTCAGGTGCTGGATGGCACCGGAGATGCCGCAGGCGATGTACAGGTTCCCCTTGAACTTCTGGCCGGACATACCCACGTAGCGGTTCAGGGGCACGTACTTGTGGGTCTCCGCCACGGGACGGCTGGAGCCGATGGCCGCGCCCGCCGCCTTGGCCAGATCCTCGATGAGCTTCATGTTCTCCTTGGAGCCGATGCCCTGGCCGGCGGAAACCACCCGCTCCGCCGCGGCGATGGGGGTGTCCGCCGGGATGCCCACAGTGAAGTCATAGCCGTCCTTCTTCAGGGCCGCCACCAGGGCGTCCACCCGCTCCTTGGCGTCGCCCTCCTTCAGGATCATGCCCTTGCGCACCCCGGTGACGGGGGCGGGCTTCTTGGCCCGGCTGGAGGAGCCGCCCTCGCTCTTGGGGGGCTTGCCCATGATGGCCGCGCCGATGACCATCCGCTGCACCTCGTTGGTGCCCTCGTAGATGGTGGTGATCTTGGCGTCCCGGTACATCCGCTCCACGTCCATGCCCTTCAGGAAGCCGGTGCCGCCGAAGATCTGCACCGCGTCGTTGGTGACCTCCAGGGCGATGTCGGAGGCGTACTGCTTGGCCATGGCGGACTCCATGCCGTAGGGGACGTGGGCCTGCTTCAGCTCGGCGGCGGAGTAGACCAGGAACCGGGCGCAGCGCAGCTTGGTAGCCATGTCGGCAATCTTGAAGGCCACGTTCTGCTGCTGGCAGATGGGCTTGCCGAACTGAACCCGCTCCTTGGAGTACTCCACGGCGGCCTCATAGGCCCCCTGGGCGATGCCCAGGGCCTGGGAGGCGATGCCGATGCGCCCGCCGTCCAGGGTGGCCATGGCGATCTTGAAGCCCTGGCCCTCCTTGCCCAGCAGGTTCTCCTTGGGCACCTTCACATCGTCGAAGTTGAGCTGGCAGGTCTCGGAGGAGCGGATGCCCATCTTGTCGTAGTGGGGCTCGAAGGTGAAGCCCTTCCAGCCCTTCTCCACGATGAAGGCGGAGATGCCCCGGGTGCCGATGTCGGGGGTGGTGACGGCAAAGACCACGTAGGTGTCCGCCACGCCGCCGTTGGTGATGAAGATCTTCTGGCCGTTGAGCAGCCAGTGGTCGCCCTTGTCGATGGCGGTGGTCTCGGTGCCGCCCGCGTCGGAGCCGGCGTTGGGCTCGGTGAGGCCGAAGGCCCCCAGCTTTTTGCCGGAGCACAGATCGGGCAGGTACTTCTTCTTCTGGGCCTCATTGCCGAAGGCGAAGATGGGCCAGGTGCCCAGGGACACGTGGGCGGACAGGATGACGCCGGTGCCGCCGTCCACCCGGGACAGCTCCTCCACCGCGATGGCGTAGCTCATAACGTCAAGCCCCGCGCCGCCGTACTCCTTGGGATAGGGGATGCCCATCATCCCCATCTCGGCCAGCTTCTGCACAGCCTCGGCGGGGAAGCGGCTCTCCTGATCCATGAGGATGGCGTTGGGCTTCACCTCCGCCTCCGCGAAGGCGCGGATCTTGGCGCGCAGCTCCTCGTGGGCCTGCGTGGTCTGAAACAACATACGGAAACCTCCTTTGAGTGATGTGGAAACGGTAAGACAGCAAATTCTGCTATTTTAAAAATTACCACGTTTGGCGGAATTTGTCAATCAAAATCTATGCGAATTATCCAAAAGGCAAGCATTACAATTAGGTTACACAAGGTCAAACGACCCGTGTAGCCTAATTTTTTTGTATATCCGGGCCGGGAAATCAAAGGAGGACACCAAAATGAAGCACGTTACATTTCAAGAGTACGAAGCCGCGAAAGCCGAAATTCTGTTAGGCGTACAGTATAAAGAGGATTCTACGCTGGAGGGCAACGTCATTCGCAAGACCTACGCCACAAAGGAAAACGGCGTTTTCTACGAAGTAAACGACGGCGGGCGCATTGAGTTTTGGAGCGACAAACACCCGGAAAGCCGGATTTACGATGAAAACGAGCGGGCCGCGGCTCCTGCCGCCGAAACCGACGCGGCGGAAGCCGCCACCCCGGAACGGGTTCCCGGATATGGTGAACTGTTGCAAGAAAAGATCAGGACGGAAACAAAGGACTTTAACGCCCTGAACGATTTTGAAAAGTTCATTCTTAACCGCGGGTATCTGTATGACACGGAAGAGGAATTGAAAGCCGGATATGATCGGGCATGGAAAGCAAGTCACGGAATCATGGTGACAGCGGAAGAGTTCGCGGCGGAGGTCAAAAGCCGGGTCAAATGGGACAAGGAACTTGACGTGTCGCCCCTGTACGAAGTTCTTTCCCAGCTTGTCAAAGAAAAGAAGCTGACCCCCGGCGAAGTTTTCAGTTATGCGGTTTATACATGGTGTTTGCGGAAGCCGGAAGCCGTCGTTGCTTATGAGGTAGACCGCGGGAAATGGGCGGTCAATAGTTGCGGAACGGAGATTTCGGAAGAGCGGGCACGCATCGAGGTTTGCGAGGAATGGGGCTTTGAAGCCAGCCGGGTGCGTATCATCGGAACCCCATATTATGACGCAACAGATTGGCAGTTTATCCGCTTTGACTGCGCCCACATGACGTGGCTTTGGAAAGACGGAAATTTGTATCAGGTGTACGCGGATTAAAAGAAGAAACCGGGCGCGGCAAATGACCGCCGCGCCCGCCTGAAAGGGGCGAAAGAATGAAACTTGACGGGGATTTTGTGCGCGAGGTCAGAAAAAAAGCAAATGGCGACGGAAGCCGTGAAGCGCGATTCGCTTTCATAAAAGAGGTTAAGGAAGCAAGAAAGAAGCTTTCTACCCCGGAAGTACGGCGCACGTTCGGGGAGTGTATCAAAGAATACGGGAGGGTTCCCGTCGCAATTTGTGTTGCCGCAACGATTATTGAACGCCGCGACAGACTGGAAACACGCACAGTTCGATGGGCAACATCGGTTTTAGAGTTGTGGACAAACAAGCCATTTTCGGGAATTGTATTTGCACACATAAATGACAATTTGCACCCCACAAGAATTGAAGAATACGCGGGGGAGTTTATACGGCTGACAACGGAAGAGCCATAAACGCAAGAAATGGGGGTGAAGAATCTTGCGGAAATACAGATATTTGACATTCGCAGACCGAAAGCAGATTTCCGCGTGGTATCAGTTAAATGACCGGGCGGCGGACATAGCAGAACGGCTGGGAATGAGCGTGAAAACGATCTACCTTGAATTGAAGCGCGGGGAAGAAACGGACGAAAGCGGGACCGTTATTCTTGACCGCAACCAGCGGCCCGCATACAACCCCGTTCTTGCCCAGCAGAGGTTACAAGCGAACTTCAAGCGTCGCGGGCGCGTCGCGGCGGAGGAAGCGGCAGAAACGGCGGGGGCATAAGCCCGCGAAAATCAAACAGGAGGTTTTGACAGTGACAGAGTTTGAACGAATCACAGAAAGCACAGAAACGCTGGCGGCGTTCCTTGCGTCCTTGCCCTGCATTGAGGGGCCATGGAACGAAGCTTTTCACGAACGATTCTGCAATTACTGTCCGGCGGTTGAAGCCGGAAGAGGTCAAAGCATGGGAGGAACAGGCGGAAGCGAACCGCGACACCCTGATTTTTATTCGGGGAATGCTGGAGATCGGCGCGAAAGCCCATGCGGAACGGGGGTGCGTTGTATGAGCGTTTGCCGCGGGTGCGGGCGTGCTATCGACTGGATAAAGACGACCGCCGGAAAGAATATGCCCGTTGACCCTGAACCCGTATTCGTGATCGAGGGGGACGGGCGCGACCGTTTCGTGACAGACGACGGCGCGGTGATTGTGGGGCGGGTTGCCCGCCCGGAAGAGGAAAGCCGCGATCTTCCCGTTGCCTTTGTGCCGCATTGGAAAACTTGCCCGAATGCAGGGGATTTCCGGCGGAGCGGGAGGGGGTGAGAGCATGAAGCGTCAATTCTGCTTGCCTTGCTTTCTTGAACTGCAAAAGGCCGGAAAGCACAACATAAAGCGCGTGGGCGGCAGGAATCAGAAAATCACGTGCTGGCGGTGCAAACGCCGCCGCTATGGGACTGACTATGAGATTTCCAGAAAGGTGGGTGCGGGCCGTGACACGTGACGAACTGAAAGCGGCGTTCGATGAACAAAGCCCGGTCATTCATGGGGGCATTACATATCAGCGCATTTCCGCCCTGATTCGGCGCAGGAACCCCGACAAGCCGCGGGCATTCCTGCAAGCTGAACTAATGGACAGAACCGGGCGTTCGGTCACGATTGCCGACCCTGACAGAATCGAAAGGAGCGGAAGCAATGCCGAAATATGAGTTTGTCGCCGTGGACTTTGACGGGACACTTTGCGCCGACGCATTCCCGGAAGTGGGAGAGCCGAAAACCCTTGTCATTGACTATGTGAAGCGGCTGACGGCGGAGGGGTCAAAGATCATTCTTTACACCAGCAGGGAGAACGGAACGCGGAAATTGCTTGACGAAGCGGTGGCATTCTGCAAGGCACAGGGAATCCCCCTGTATGCGGTCAATGAGAATCCGGGGAACCCGCACGCCGCGAAAAACGGTTTGAAGCATTCCGACGGGCGGAAAGTGTTTGCCGATCTTTACATCGACGACAAGGCCGTGAACCCGCTTGCAATAGAACTTTTCAGCGCGGCAGAAATTATCGCCCCGGAATTACAGCGGGTTTCGGCGGTTATCGGGCCGAATTTAAGGCAGATTGCGGAAACGCTGACCCCGCATTTGTGGAGGGCCGCGGCGTATATGCGGGCGATTATGAGGGACGCAAGATGAAGCCGATCACGATTGAACGCCACAGAGCGGGACAGGCCCGCAGGAAGCGGCAGGGGGTATATTTGCGCGAACGGGTGCGGCTGGCGGTCATTGCGAAATATGCGGCCCTGACCCTTGCGGGAATCATGCTTTTTCGAGCGGGACAAGCCCGCGGCCTGATCGACCGCGGCTATGCCGCAGTAGGCGGCGAAGAGTTCGCCCTGTTTCTGCCAGCCTATTATTTCATCATTTCAAAGCTTGCCCGCGACGTTATCGCGGACAAGCAGGGCAATTCAAAAAATAATTAGGAGGTCAAAGGACCATGAAAAGACTACAACTTTCAACCCTGAAAGACGGTGCGCGGTTCGTTTATGGCGGCGTGGAATGGGTCAAGCTTGAACATCTATACACTGAATCCGGCAAACTGGAAACGGTTGCCATTGCCGCCGAACCCGTCTTTGAACGGGCTTTCGATGAAGAAAACTGCAACGATTGGCGCAAGTCGTCCTTGCGCCGGGAACTGAACGGCCCGTTTCTTGACGCGCTGATTGCAGAGGGCGCAGACCCAGCGGCGTTTATGGAGTTTGAAAGCGACCTGACCGCCGACGACGGAATGACGGACTACGGAACCGCACGGGACAAAATCGCCTTGATTTCGTGCGACCTTTACCGTGAATACCGGGCTTTGCTTCCGAAAATCGGGTGCTGGTGGTGGACGCTGACCCCGTGGACGTGCGACCCTGAATACTCGTACTTCGTCCGCAGCGTCGATTCCTCCGGCGCGTTGGTCTGGGGCAACGCGTACGACGGCAGCAGGGGCGTTCGCCCGCTTTGTCATTTGGAATCTTCAATCTTTGTATCTGTTCCCGATGAAGAGGGAATGCAGATGAACAGGGGCGAAGCTATCGAGGAAGCCCGCGACGCGGTGCTGGACACGCTGAACGACTACCCCGCCGACATTTGGGGCGACGTGCTGGGCGCGGCGGTTGCGTCCCTCTTCCAGTCAAAGCAGGGCGCGGCAGACATGGCAGAGGAAGAAAAAGCAAGTCGAGAGATCAGCACGACCGAAACGGAACCGCCAGAGGGGATTTTTTAAGCCCGCCGCGGTAAAAACTGCATAAGAAAACCGCCCCGCGCGTTTTGAGAGAACGCGCGAAGCGGATTCCGCCGATGAAAATAAATCATCAATCAACCTATGGATAAAGTATAGCATAGATCGGCGGAAAAGTCAACAAAGAACGCCGTTTTTATGCGGCGTGGCGGGCTTGTAGTGGGTATTAAGATTCCGGCGAAAGCTTGTCCACGTCATACAGGAAGCAACGGGGAGATCAGCAGGGTTCGGCCCTTGCCCTTTGTTCTTTTCTCTTGTCTATATCTCTTCATACGCCGCCGAGGGTGATGGGGGGATTGCAAGGGGGGAAGAGGGAGGGGGCGATCATTGAACCCTCTTCCCCCCTTGCATGGATTAGTTAGCAGACAGCCGGAAACAGAACACGCCCGCTTCATTCATCGACAGAAAGAGGGTGAAGCACGGTGCGAAGTTTCATTCGTGAAAAGAAAATCTATTGCGGCAAGCAATATCGGGAGGTTGATATTTTTTCATACACCGACGCGCAATGCAGGGCAGTAAAACGCGGCACACGGTCAAAGAAGATCAAAGAATCGGAGCCGAAGCAAAAGAACCTGAACGACAAGAACGCCCGCCGCTATTTCATTCAGACCGCAAACTTGAATTTCGGGGACGACCCGGACGCGTTGCACGTGACGGCTACATATAGCGCGAAATATCTTCCAGCGACCATAGAGGAAGCCGAACGGGAAGTGACAAACTACTTGCGCCGGATTCAGTATCAGCGGAAGAAAGAGGGGTTGCCGCCCCTAAAGTATATGCTTGTCACGGCCTACGCCACAAAGAAAAACAGCGAAAAGCCCGTTCGCATTCACCATCATATCATCATGAACGGCGGACTTGATCGGGACGCGGTGGAAGAGTTGTGGCGCAAGCGAAAGCGCAAGGGGCAGAAAAAGGGCGACCGAATCGGCTATTGCAACGCCGACCGTCTGCAAGCAAGCGACGACGGCATTGCCGCCCTTTGCAATTACCTTGTCAAACAGGCTGGCGGGAAAAAGCGGTGGACATCTTCACACAATTTGGAGCGGCCCACAAGCCGAACGAACGACGGCAAGTACAATCGGCGGCAGATTGAGAAATGGGCGCGGGAGCGTCCGGGCCGGGAGTTTTGGGAAAAGAAATACCCCGGCTGGACCCTGACAGACAGCGATTACGGGGTTCAGTACGAATATAACGATTACACAGGCTGGTCAATCTATCTGAAATTGCGAAAGAAAGAATAGAAAGGGGTGGTTATCATGGGAAAGCCTTACAGGGAATGCCCCCATTGCGGGGCACATTTGGACGCGGGCGAACGGTGCGATTGCGGGGAACCTGAACAACAGGAACAGACCGCGGCGGAAGAACGACCGCGAATGCGGCTGATTGCCGTTTGCCGGGAAGTGGACAAGGACACGGGCAGAATCGCCGTTTACCCGCTCGACAAGGAAATTGACGGAATGACGGTAACGGCCTTGAAGATTCGGGCGACGATGAACCCGGAATTACGGTATTTTACCCTTGTTTCTACCCGATGGGAGCGGTTCGGGGCCGCGATTACGTCCATTCTGAAACGCCGGACGGTCACAGCCGCAGACGTGGACAGAATCGGCGGGATTGTGGAATTGTGAGGGGGTGAAACCGTGCGCGTCGGATTGCATGACGCAGAACAGGAATATTTGAAGCACAAGACGTTCCCGAACTATGCCTTGATGAAGATTTCAGCATATCACAAGGCCCGCGGCGATTCCGTCGAATGGTGGTCCCCTGTTCTGACAAATACTTTTGACCTGATCTATTCAAGCAAAGTCTTTGACTTCACGCCGGAAAACCCGTATTTGCCGCCGTCTGCAATCCGCGGCGGGACAGGCTACCCGGATATTCCGATCAATCAGACCTTGCCGCCGGAAATAGACACGGCCTTTCCTGATTACAGCATATACCCCGAATGCGATTACGCTATTGGGTACATAACCCGCGGTTGCCCGAACCGTTGCCCGTGGTGCGTCGTTCCGGCGAAAGAGGGCGGCATAAAGCCTTACAGAGCATGGGAACAGCTTGTGCGCCCTGACACAAACAAGCTGGTTCTAATGGACAATAACATTCTTGCGTGCGAATACGGGATTGCACAGCTTGAAAGCCTGATCGGGTCCGGCTATGCGATAGACCTAAATCAAGGCATGGACGCGCGGCTGGTAGATGAACGCATAGCGGGCATACTTGCCCGGTTGAAGTGGATTCGCTTTATTCGGCTTTCGTGCGATCAGATACCGCAGATTGAAGCAATCGAGCGGGCCGCGGAACTGCTGGCACAGCACGGGAAGAAGCCCTATAACCTGTTTGTTTATCTGCTTGTGACAAAGGACATCGAAAACGCCGCATACCGTGTCGAGCGGCTAAAGCGGTTAAAGGGTATCAACCTTTACGCACAGGCGGAGCGGAACGACCGAAAAGGCATTGTTCCGAACGCATTACAAAAAGAGTTCGCCCAGCGGTTTGTCTATGGGCGGTGCTATCTGAAAGAAAGCTGGGCCGAATACCTGACCCGGCATAAAGAAAAGAGGTTGCGGCAATGACGAACGCAAAACGCTTCAAGGAAATTTTCGTGTCGCAGATTGACCGCCCCGGCGCGGCTGATCTGATAGCATGGCTTGAAAGCACAGACTTTTTCACAGCCCCGGCAAGCACAAAACATCACGGCGCATTCCCCAGCGGGCTTGTCGGTCCCAGTCTGAACGTATATTACGAACTGATTACACGGCAGAACGTCGGAACCCCGGAAAGCCGGGCCGTTTGCGCCCTACTGCATGACATTTGCAAGGCGGACTATTACGAACCGCAGGACGGCGGCGGGTATCAGGTGAAAGACCGCTTCCCGTTCGGACACGGTGAAAAGTCGGTTTTCCTGATTTCGCGGTTTATGCGGCTGACCGATGAAGAAGCCCTTGCAATCCGCTGGCACATGGGAGCGTATGACGACGCGGCCCGCGGCGGAAGCCGGACACTTTCGGCGGCAATGGCGGTTTCCCCTCTTGTCTATGAACTTCACGCGGCGGACATGAGGGCGACACAGCAGGAACAGCGGCAGGAAGCGGGGGCAGAAAATGAACAGTGATTACTTACGAAAACAGATCGAGCGGCAAAGCGACCTTTTGAAAAAAAGATGGAACGGCGAAGAGGGCGACCCGGACGTTTGGAATCTGGAATACATGATTACAGAGATTCGCCCCGGTTCCCGCGCATGGAATAGGGGGGTTATACGGTCCTTGCGGCGAGCAATTAAAGCTTTGGAGCGGGAGGGCAGAGAAAGCGGCGGGGGCTTGATATGCGCCGTATGCGGAAAGCCCGTCGAGCGGGTCAAGCCGTGCGGGTACGAACGCTGGAACGGGCAAGTTACTTGCGACGAATGTTGCGAAGAATGCTTTCGATCAGAGCCGTTCCCGTGTCGGGACCATGACGAACGAATGAAAGAGAAATCGGAGGGATAGCAAATGCAGATCGACAAGCGGCGTGCGGCCTTGCAGTATCAAAACAAGGTGAACAACGCGCAGGGGCATTTTTTCGAGGGGGCCATAAAAGCCGCGTGCGCCCTGTATTCGGAGCGGGAGCGGGCCGACGTGGACAAGACCCCCGAACCGTTCCGCGTCATAGAGAAAGGCCGCGACGGGATTTTCAAGGGGCGGTTCACAGCCCGCGCCCAGCCGGACTTTCAAGGAACCCTTGCGGGCGGGCGGTCAATCGTCTTTGAAGCAAAGTACACAACGACCGACCGCATGAAACGGGACGTTCTGACAAAGGAACAGCAGGACGCGCTGGAGCGTCACGCCGCCCGCGGTGCGCTTGCCGCGGTATGCGCCGGAATCGGCGACAAGTTCTTTTTCGTGCCGTGGCAAATGTGGCGGGATATGAAACAGCTTTACGGGCGAAAGTACGTGACAGCGGCAGACCTTGAGCCGTGGCGGGTGCGGTTCAATGGCGCGGTTCTCTTTCTTGACTATATCCACGAAAGGAGCGGGAATAATGCAAAAGCAGAAACAGCACAAGCGGAAATTAACGGTTCGTGTCACGCCGCAAACGGCGTTCAACCTTGAACGGCTTATGCAGATCAGCGGGCAGAAAACGCCGGGCCGGGTGGTTGACAAGCTGGTTCGGGAGAAAATGCTGGCGTTAAGGGGCCGCGGGGAGGAATAAGCCGTGTTTGACCTGAACCGCCTTTATAACTCTGATTGCATGGAAGCAATGAAAGAAATACCCGACAAATTCTTTCAGCTTGCTATATGTGACCCGCCTTATGGTATCGGGCATGACGGACAGCGCAAGCGGGTACATAACAACGTGAAGCACAACCGCAAGTTTCACGCCCGCAAGGGCTGGGACAGAGAAACGCCGCCGCCTGAATACTTCCGCGAACTGGAACGGGTTTCGGAAAATCAAATAATTTTCGGCGGGAATTACTTTGTCCCCATGCTGAACCGCGGGACAAAGGGCTGGGTGGTTTGGGACAAGGGCCAGCACGGGCTATCGAGGAATCAACATGAGAGCGGGAGCAATTCTAATTGTCGTCTATTGGGCGATCTTCACGGTGAAAAGGCACTTCACGCCGCGCCTGACAGCGGCTATAAAGGCGAACACGTATGACCTGAACAGGAATGACCCGGAAGCAAAGAAGGCCGCACAGCGCAAGCGTGGGCCGCTTACGGCGGCAAAATGGGCCTTGCGTATAGCGGGATGGGCTGAAAACGTCCTGATTACCCTTGTTCTGGCTTGGCTTGTGTTCGTTGTCGGCGCGGTGCTGACTGGAACCGTCGTCGTATTTGGGAAACCGTTGTAAGGGAGGTGGCGGCGGTGAAATATCAGGAATGCGCGAAATGCGGAAAGCGGATTGCAAAGAGCGAAACCGTTTGCCCGTGTTGCCTGAAAGAAACCGCGGAAGCCGCGGCCCATGAATTGTGGGACATTGCCCGCATTCTGGAAATAACAGCAGGGACAGACGCAAACATTCGGGACGCGGCGCGGGGTATCACAAGCATTGCGGAGAAGTTAGAAAGGGGGAAATAATCATGGAATTTATCAGATTCATTCTTTCGGGGTTTTGGACATGGGGCGGGTTCCTGATTCTGCTTGTTGCGGCGGGGAATGCCGCCGCGGAGATCGTCAAGGCCATTTGCCCGCGCCGGAAAATCGACGCATACCGAATCGGAGAACGCTGGCACGTCCAGATCGAGGGCGCACGCCGCGGCGACGTTGCCGAAATGCTGAAAGCGGCGGGAGCGGCAGACGACACGGGGGTGGGTGTATGAATGCCGCGCTTTTCAGCAGTAAGAAGATGGACTATTGCACGCCGCAAGCCTTTTTCGACGCGCTGAACCGGGAATTTCATTTCACCCTTGACGCGGCGGCAACGGCAAAAAGCGCGAAATGCCCCACATACTACACGCCCGAAACCGACGGGCTGAAAAGCCCGTGGAAAGTTGCGGGGGGGGGCTGTATTCTGTAACCCTCCATACGGGCGCGAAGTTGGCAAGTGGGTTCGCAAAGCCTATGAGGAAGCGCAGGGCGGCACGACCGTTGTTTTGCTGATTCCGGCCCGGACGGACACAACATACTTTCACGACTACATATACGGGAAAGCTGAAATCAGGTTCATTCGCGGGCGGTTGCGCTTCACCGATGAAGAGGGCAACGCATACGCCCCCGCCCCGTTCCCGTCAATGGTAGTTGTCTACAATGGAGAAAAGGAGGTTCAGACGTGAAAGCCTACACGGTATATCAGCCCTACGCATACGCGACCGTTGCGGGGCTGAAACATTACGAAACCCGCCCGCGGCGGACAAGCATTCGGGGCCGCGTCGCGGTTCATGCGGGGAAAGCAGAATTGAAGCGTGCAACAATGGGGCTTTCAGATAATGAATTTTGGGGCCTTATGCAAGCCGTCGGCGGGAAAACGGTATTGCCGCTGGGCGCAGTTGTCGGCACGGTTGAAATTGTCGATTGCGTCCCCGTGGAAGAGATCATGCACAAGCTGACCGAGCGGGAGCGGGTGCTGGGCGACTATTCGCCGGGGCGGTTCGCATGGGTGCTTCAAAACCCCGTTATGTTCGACAAGCCTATTCCGGCCCGCGGCAAACAAGGCTGGTGGAATTGGGAGGGGGACGCGGAATGAAACTGAAAAAGGTTGTCGCCCTATGCAATAAAGCAAAGGGATTCCACCTGTTTGACAAGCTGGACAGCACGGGGGAAATCACGCAATGGCTGGGCGACGGTTACGCGATATACCCTTTGATCGGGCTTCCCATACTGGACGAAGAAACCCTTTGCGCCGTGTTCGACATATCGGAGAAACAGCGGGAAAACATCGTTGTTCGGCGATCTGAAATGCCGGAAGCGGTCAACGTGGACGACACAGACCCGGCGGAGCGGGTTTTGTGCGACGACGACTTTTCGATCATCTACGGCGGCGCGGAACTGCAACCGCTAAAGACCCGAAACGGAATCACGTTCATTCAGAGGAAATACCTTGCCCCGTTGGAGGACGTGCTGGACATGGTGCAACTATACGAGCGGGTCACGCCGGACGGTCAAAGCTATATCGCGGCGAAAGCGGGCCTTTTGCTTGCGGCGGTTATCTTCCCTTACAAAGTCGTGAATGAAAAGTTCGTAACGCGCCTTGAAGAAATGGCGCGGGAATGCCGCAAGGTGCTTGACGCGCCGCCGCCCGTCCGCCCATTGGAGCGGGACGACACGCAAGGGAACCTATTTGAAGCATAACAAGGAAGGTGAAAATGAATGACTTATCAACCGAAAATTATTCGTTGCCGCCTGAACATGGCGTGCAAGACAATTCCTGAAATTCGGGAGAGATACGCCGGGCAGGGGCTTACTTATCGGGATTTCGAGAACATACAGCGGGCGAATGAACAGTTCGACGGCCTGATTCTCCCGCTTACCCTTTGGGAATATGACGACTATTCCGCGTATCACCTTTTCACATGGGACACAGCGGACGACGAACGCATGATGATGGCTTTGTATTACTCCGAACAGACCCACCCTTATCCCCGCTATAAGGACGCGCTGGACGCATTCAAAGCGGCGTGGGCCGCGGGCGAATATGATTCCGGCGGGTGCGTGATTGTCTTTGACCCGTGGGACGTGGAGGAAATCGAAGTCATAAGCGAAGAGGTAAAGCCGGAACAGGCCGCGCCGCCCTCCCCTCCCGCTCCACGGAAACAGGGAAAGAAAAAGAAGAAAGGCAGGAAACGGAAATGATAAAGGCACAGTTTAGCGCATTTTGCCCGCTTGAAATCGGCGACAAAATCAGGGACACAACGGGGAAGCTTCACACGATCACAGACATTGCGTGCGTTCATTACGTCCGCACGGGGAAAGTTGAATTTCGCTTTGAACTGGACCGTTCCGGGCAGTATGCCCCGATTGAGATTCAGGACGCGCCGCCGGAAGTGCGGGTGCATTTGATTCAGCGATAGACCCGCCGCCCGGCGGGGCAAAATCAGAACAGGAGGTTTGCACGGTGAAAATCATTTCAATTATCAACCTGAAAGGCGGCGTTGCAAAGACGCTGACCGCTGACAATATGGCGCACGTTCTTGCAGTTTTCCACAGTAAGCGGGTGTTGATTGTGGATAACGACAAGCAGGGCAACACGTCAAAAATGTTCGGGGTTCATTCCTACGACGACAAGAGCATTTCGGACGTACTGACCGCGCGCCGCATGGACATTCACGAAGCTATAAAGAAAACCCGTTTCGAGGGAATCGACGTACTGCCCGCAAATATGACCCTGATTCGCGCGAATCTGGAAGTTATGATGGACAGCACCCGCCCGCAACAAACGCGCTTGCGGGCCGCGCTGGACCCCATAGCGGGCGAATATGACTATTGCTTGATAGACAACGCCCCCGACATAAACATTTCGACCATAAACGCCCTTGTCGCGTCCGACGACGTGATTATTCCGCTCAAAATTGACAAATACGCCTTTGACGGTTTGGCGGAACTGAAAGAGCAGATCGAGGACACGCGGGACGACCTGAACCCCCGCTTGCGGCTTGCGGGTTGCCTGATTACCTGTTTTCAGCGCACAGACGCGGACAGGCAGGGCGAAGAGTGGTTGCGGAGCCAGCCCGAATACCCCGTTTTCGACACGCACATTCGCTATTCGGAGAAAGTCACCGAAAGCACCTTTTCCGAATCGCCCATTGCTGAATACAGCCGCCGGAGCGGGGCCGCAATGGACTATATAGCATTTGTGCGGGAGTATTTAGACCGCGGCAAGAAATAACGTGTCCGATTCGGACAGAAAGGGGCGTACATCATGGGAAAAGGTAAATTCAACCTGAATCAGATTTTAAGCGACGCGTCAAAAGCGGCGGCAAGCGGCGGGGCAACGGTCCCCCGCCCCGCTGAAAGCCGGATTGAAAGAATCAGCGTCTTTGACCTTGTGCCGTCGGAAGAAAATTTCTATTCCATGCGGGAGATCGACGAACTGAAAGCGGCAATCGAAATCGCCGGAAAAGTTCTGCAAAACCTTGTCGTCGTGCCGATGGACGGCGGGAAATATAAGGTCATAGCGGGACACAGGCGGCGGCTTGCGTCGATTGCCCTTGTAGAAGAGGGAAAGCCGCAATTCGAGTTTGTACCGTGCGACATTGAGCCGAACGAGGAAGCGGCGGAAGATCAGGAAGTGCGCGACGGCCTTATGCTGATTGTCACAAATTCACAGCGGGAGAAAACCGCATGGGACAAGATCGAAGAAGTACGGTTCTTGCGGGAAGTGCTGGAGAAAGCACGCACAAAGCCCCGTTTCGTCGCCGTCCTGCAAAACATCGTTGCAACGGCGTTCGGCAGTGCAGAGGTTCAAGCAGACGGGACGCGGGACTTTATCGCAAAAGTGCTTCATACCAGCACAACACAGATCGGGAGGTATGACGCGATTATTCGGAACCTTTGCCCCGCATTCAAAGCGGAGTTGCAAGAGGACCGCATAAACATTTCGACGGCCTATGAACTTTCCGGCCTGAATCCGGCAGATCAGCAAGCGGCGTTTGAAGATTACAGGGCAAGCGGGGAAATCTCGATCAGAACCGCACGAGAGCGGAAGCAGGACACGCCGCCCGCGGTGGAAGTCAAGGAATCGCCCGCGCCCCCGATTGAATATCAGAAAGAGCCGCCAGCATCCCCCGTAAGTGCGCCACAGCCCGCCGCACAGACCACGGAAACAAAGCGGCGGGAAGAAATGCCGCCAACAGTGGAAACGCCCGCAGAGGGCCGCACAGAGCCGCAGGAACAGCCGGAAACCGTCGAGCGGGATAAATCGCACGCCCCCTCTTCCCCGCCGCCTATAAGCGCGGAGCGGGCAGACAATCAAGGAATGAGCGTTGACCGCGCCGCCCTGCAATTAAAGAATCTGCTGGAATACTGCATGGGGAAAGGGGAATCTTTCGACCATTCGCGGGACTGGACGGCAGACGTTCACGCCCTTTATATAGCCCTTGAAGCTATGGAGGGCCGCGCCGATGAATAGCGAAAGGGAAATTCAAGGATATTTTGCCCGAATGACGCTGACGGACGATGAAGCACAGGCATTATATAACCTTGCGCGGGCATGGGCGGAAAGGGTTGCTTGCACCATAGAGGAAATCGCGGAAGAAATCGCATACATAATGCAGAAATCGGCGGAAACGCTGGTTGACCTTGCGGGGAAAATCCTTGAAGAGTTGGAAAAGGCGATTTCAGACATAGAAACGGAACCCCGCGCACGCCGCCGCAAAGCGGAGCGGGACAGGGCGCGACGCATTGAACAGAGATACCGGGCGGAAATCAGGCGGTGCGAACGGGAAAGGCCCTATCGCCGGATATACAAGCCGCCCTAAAAGCAGACACAGGAGGAAAAACAGACGATGAAGCGGGAAAAGGTTATTTCGGTTTTGCGGTTTTACCGTGACATTGAAAAATCAATCAAACTGAACGAGCGGGTTATAAAGAACCTTGAAGATCAGTATTACACGACGCTGGGCGCGGTCAATATGGACGGAATGCCCAACGGAAGCGGCGGAGGTGAAAGCCCCGTCGAGCGGGCCGCGCTGAACATTCCCCGTTCGGTTACGAACACGATTGAAAGCTTGAACCGGGAAAACAGCAGACTTGAAAAGATCGGGGCGGAAATCCTTTCGGAATTAAACCGCCTGACATACCATGAAAGGGCGGTTGTTTTGGGGTTCTACATAGACGGCCTACAATGGGAACAGATTTCGGCACGGGTCAATTACAGCCCCCGGCAATGCCGGAATATTCGGAACGACGCTTTGAATCGGCTTGCAAGGCTTTTTTCGCAGAACAAGGCGGTTTCGCGGTTCAATTTCCCGCAAAAATAAGATTGCCACCCATTGCCTGATTTATCTGCTATAATTGGTATCGTGAAAAGTGAACACAACGAAACGGGCGGCGGAATCCTCCACGCCGCCCGCATGATGAAAAACGGACCATGTTTTGAACACGGCCCGTTTTTTATGCGCTTCCGCCGGGGTATGCAGGGCGGAAAATGAAAAACAAACGAAAGGGGGCGCGGGCGCATGGCACGCGAAAGAAGCCCGGCGCGGGACGAAGCCCGCCGGGTATGGCTGGAATCCGGCGGGACCATGACCGCCCGACAGGTTGCGGAGAGCGTCGGCACGACCCCCGCGCAGGTTCGAAAGTGGAAGAGCGCGGACGGGTGGCAAGCCGCCCTTGACGCGCAGAAACCGCCCCGGAAGCGCGGCGGACAGCCGGGCAACAAGAACGCTGCGGGAGCGGGCGCGCCCACAGGGAACAGGAATGCGGAAACACACGGCGCATATACCGCGGTTCGCCTTGACGATCTCCAGCCGGAACAGCGGGCATATATTGAGGGCCTAACACTGGACACCGAAACAAATATGCTTGAAGAGTTGAAACAGCTTTTAGCAAAGGAAATCGACTTGCAAAACAAGATTGCCGCGCTTGAAGCGGCGGAGCCGGACAGCCTGTATATAGACCGCGTGGTGGAAATGAGAACGCCGAAAGGTCAAGAGCGGTTGAAGCAACAGCGCGAAAAGCTGGAAGCCCTGCAACGGGAAGAAGATTCCTTGCTTTGGGATATGGACAGCGGAGAGGGAGGAAAGCCGCCGACACGACAGCAGGAAAAGAAGCTGGAACGTCTGCAAAGGGAGATTGCGGCCTTGCAGGACACCACAGGCGACAGGGCGCGGGAACTGGAAGAGAGCGCATATAATGTCACAATGCAGACGGTTATAAAAGCCAGCGCATTTGACCGAACGATGAAGCTTGAAGCAGAGTTGAACAAGATACACGGGCGCGTTATAAAACTGCTTGATTCAATCAAGGCGTATGAACTGGAATGCCGCCGGGTGCGGCTTGAAGAACGCAAGTACAATCTTGCGAAGCAAAAATTATCCGGCGCATTCGAGGTAAACCCGGAAACAGGCGAGATCGACGACGAAAGCGACGATATTTCGGACGATTTAGACGTGTGACAGCGGCCCGGCGATAGGTTCTTTCGGCGGCTGACAAAGCTTGCGGGTTCGGCGACCCCAGCGCAGGGGCAGGGACAAAAAATTTTTGAACGCTTCCGCGGTTCGGCGGGCGTTTTTTAGGGGGAGGGGGTCAAAAAAGCGGTTCGCGCAGATCGGGAGGGGTGAAAAAACTTGAAACTTTACGACGTGAAAGCGGTTGCCCGATTTATGGACGTGTCCGAACGGCGGGTGCGGCAGTTGCGCGACGAAAAAGTGATTGCAGAGGTTCGCCCCGGCCTGTACGACCTGATCGACACAAACCGCCGCTATATAAACTACCTACGAAAGCGGAACCCGGAAAGCGAAGAAGCGATAGACTACAACACCGAGCGGGCAAAACTGGTTCGGGCGAAGCGGAAAAACGAAGAATACGAATTGCAGTTGAAAGAAAACCGACTTCATGCGTCGGAGGACATAGAAGCCGTCATGAAAGATATGTTGGTGAACTTCAAAGCGCGGCTTATGGCTATCCCCGCGAAGCTGGCCCCGGTTCTTTGCAGGAAAACGGACAGGGCGGAAATATTCAAACTGCTAAAAGAGCATATCGACGAAGCATTGCAGGAACTTTCAGACTTCAACGCCGCATTTGGAGAGGGGGCAAAGGACGATGAAGCAAGCGACGGTTGATTTGTTTTGCCGGATTTTCGCGGTTCTTGCCCCGCCGCCGGACATGACAATTTCGGAATGGGCGGACGAATACCGCCGTCTTTCGTCTGAATCGTCGGCAGAGCCGGGCCGCTGGCGCACGTCAAAGGCCCCGTATCAGAAAGAAATCATGGACGCGATATGCGACGTAAGCATTCAAAAAGTTGTCGTCATGAGCGCGGCGCAGATCGGAAAGACGGACGGGTTCATTCTAAACCCGATAGGCTATTTCATGCACTACGACCCGTCGCCGATCATGGTATTGCAACCCACTATACAGATGGGCGAATCATTCAGCAAAGACCGTCTTTCCCCCATGTTGCGCGACACCCCCGTTTTGCGGGACAAGGTAAACGACAAGGCAAGAAACAGCGGAAACACGATCTTGCAAAAGATTTTCCCCGGCGGTCATGTAACGATCGTCGGGGCAAATTCCCCGTCGTCCCTTGCTTCCCGTCCAATTCGGATATTGCTTGCCGACGAAATCGACAGATACCCGGCGACGGCGGGCAATGAGGGCGACCCCCTTTTGCTTGCGGGGAAGCGGCTTACAACATTCTGGAACAAAAAAGAAGTTGATGTGTCAACGCCGACGATCAAGGGGCTTTCCAGAATTGAAGTTGAGTACGAACACAGCACGCAAGAGGAATGGAACGTGCCTTGCCCGGCGTGCGGTGCGCTGACCCCTCTTGAATGGGCGAACATCGTATTCGACGCGAACAACCTTGAAGAAATTTCGTGCGCGTGTCCAGAATGCGGCGTTGTGTCAAGTGAAACAGAGTGGAAAGAGCATTTCGGCGGCGGAAAGTTCGTCGCACGGTTCCCCGAACGGAAAGTGCGGGGCTTTCACCTGAACGCCCTTGCTTCAATGTTTGTCGAGTGGCGGGAGATCGTACAGAAATTCATTACCGCAAACGACGAAAAGAAGAAAGGGAATATTGAACTTCTCAAAGTCTGGACTAATACCGAAATGGGGCAGACATGGGAAGAAGAGGGCGAACAGATCGAAACCGACGATCTTTACAAGCGGCGGGAAAAATATAATTGCGAAGTGCCGGAAGAAGTGCTGGTGCTGACCGCGGGCGTTGACGTGCAGGACGACCGTTTCGAGGTTGAAGTTGTCGGCTGGGGCGTTGACAAGGAAAGCTGGGGCATTCGGTATCAAGCGATATACGGCGACTTGAAATTAAAGCCTGTTTGGAATGAACTTGACGCTTTTCTTTCACAGACGTTCACGACGGCGGACGGGCGGCGGCTGAAAATAATTTGTACTTGCGTGGATTCCGGCGGTCACTTTACGAATCAGGTTTACCGTTTCTGCAAAGAGCGGACGGCCCGCCGTGTCTTTGCTATCAAAGGCAAAGGCGGCGCAGACGTGCCGTATTTCAATAGGCCGTCAACCGCAAACAGTGTAAAAACGCCCCTGTTCACGATTGGAGTTGACACGGGCAAGGCGATTTTATATCAGCGGCTGGCGGTGCAGGAAGAGGGGCCGAACTACTGCCATTTTCCAAAAGACAAAGACCGGGGATATACGCAAGAATATTTTCGGGGGCTAACCGCTGAAAAAATGGTTATGACCTACAAAAAAGGTAAAGCACAATACGTCTGGACCCTGAAAGACGGCGGGTACAAGCGAAATGAGCCGCTGGACATTCGGAATTATGCGACCGTCGCGCTTGAAATTGCGAACCCGGTTTTGAAAAAGCCTGACCCGTCCGCGCCAGCGGCAACGCCGAAAAAGCGCGGCAGACGGTCAAGAACGAACGGAGGTATTCTATAAATGGCACAGGGAAAAACACGGCTTGAAATCGCGCGAAAACACCTTGACGCATGGTTAAACGCCGAATTGGAGGTTACGACCCACCAAAGTTACACGATAGGTTCGCGGAGCCTGACAAAAGCGAATCTTTCGGAGATCAGGAAAGAAATTGAATACTGGACGAACGAAGTTGCCCGGCTGGAGAACATCGAAAAGCGCGGCGGCAGGAACCGCATATACAGGGCAGTTCCGCGGGACCTATAAGAAAGGACGGTGAAACGCCTTGAACATCTTTGACAGAGCGGTTGCCGCCGTATTTCCGCAAACGGCGGTGAAACGTGCCGCGGCCCGCCGGAAACTTGAAATACTGGACAGCGGATATAGCAATTACGGCGCGTCGCATACCAAAAAAGGCATGATCGGCTGGACATACGGCGGCGGTTCAGCAAAAGAGGACATTCAAGAAAACCTTTCGACCCTCCGCCAGCGTTGCCGCGATCTTTACATGGGGGTTCCCCTTGCAACGGGCGCGTTGAAAACGTGTAGAACAAACGTCGTCGGTTCCGGCCTGAAACTGAAAAGTCAAGTTGATTATGAGGTTTTGGGAATGACAGAGGAAGCCGCGCGGGAACTTGAAAGCAAGATCGAACGGGAATTTGCTTTGTGGGCTGATTCCCCGGCGTGCGATTTGGAGCGGCTGGACAATTTCTATGAATTACAACAGCTTGCTTTCCTGAATTGGCTTATGAGCGGCGACGTTATAGCGACGCTTCCCATTACAACGCGGGTAAATATGCCCTATGACCTTAGAATCTGCCTGATTGAAGCGGACAGGTTAAGCAATCCAAACGGGACACTTGACCCGCACATTGTCGGCGGCGTTGAAACAAACGACGCGGGGGAAGTCGTCGCATACCATATCAGCAAACACCATCCCTTGTCATACGATATGACCGAAAGGGGCTGGACGCGGGTTGAAGCATGGGGCGAAAAGACGGGGCGGCGGAACGTGATTCACATAATGAACCGGGAACGGATAGGACAGCGACGCGGCGTGCCGTTCCTTGCCCCGGTCATTGAGGCGTTAAAACAGTTAGGCCGCTATACAGAGGCGGAACTTGTCGCCGCCGTGGTTTCTGGCCTGTTTGCTATCTTCATCGAAAAGGAATCAGCGTCCAGCGACGGCGGTTTCGGCGAAGTCGTTTCGTCGGAAGATCAGGTGGACGCGGGGGACGAAAATTCGATTGAACTTGCCCCCGGCCTGATTATGGACTTGAACGAGGGCGAAAAGGCCCACGACGTAAACCCCGGCAGACCGAACACAGCCTTTGACGGGTTCGTGGTTGCCATTTGCCGACAGATCGGCGCGGCCCTTGAAATCCCTTACGAACTGCTGGTAAAGAATTTCAACGCGTCGTATAGCGCGTCGCGGGGTGCGCTTTTGGAAGCATGGAAAATGTTCAAAATGTATCGGACATGGCTTGCGAATGACTTTTGCCAGCCGATTTATGAAGAATGGTTCGCGGAAGCCGTCGCAAAGGGAAGAATCCCCGCGCCCGGCTTTTTTAGTGACCCGATCAGGCGAAAGGCTTTCACAGGTGCGGAATGGAACGGCCCCGCGCAGGGGCTTTTGAATCCTGTTCAGGAAGTCACAGCGGCAGAAAAGCGGGTGCAAAACGGCTTTTCTACCCGTGGACGTGAAGCAATGGAAATGAACGGGTCCGATTATGACCGCAACATTGCACAACTAAAACGTGAAGAAAAAGCATTAAGGGAGGTCAAACAGGATGGCACAGGAACAGAAAAACCCGAAATCCCCGGCACAGAGCAAGGGGAGCAATAAGCGATTTTGGGATTTCCGGGCCGCGGCGGATGAAAACGCCGCCCCGGAATTGATTTTATACGGCGACATTGCTTCCGAAACATGGTGGGGCGACGAAGTAACGCCCCTGCAATTCACGGAGGAATTGAACGCGCTGGGGAACGTCCCTGAAATCGTCGTGCGAATCAACAGCGGCGGCGGGGACGTGTTCGCCGCAAATGCCATTTATACCCGGCTGAAAGACAATGCGGCGAAAATCACGGTCAAGATCGACGGCTGGGCCGCGTCCGCGGCGACAATCGTTGCAATGGCGGGCGACGTGATCGAGATTCCGGGAAACGGCGTGTTCATGGTGCATGACCCGGCAATCGGCCTTTTAGGTTACTTCAACGAAGCTGACCTTGCGAAAGCGTCGGAAGAATTGAAAGTGATAAAACAAAGCATTATAAACGGTTATGCCCTGAAAACGGGTAAGGCCGCGGAAGAAATCGCCGCGATTATGGCGGCGGAAACATGGTTTGACGGGAAACAGGCGGTTGACGCGGGCTTTTGTGATCGGCTTATGTTTGAGGAAGCCGACACGACCGTTGAAAACGCCGCAAAGGTCATTGTAAACAGCGTTTCAATGAACCTTGAACAATTCCCGAATATGCCCGTTTCGTTGTTAAACCGCCTTGCGGCCCACACGCCGGGCGGTTTTTCAAATACAAAATCTAAAACAGAACCGAAAAGGAGCGATCAGAATATGGACGGAATCAAGGACATAAAGACGGTTGCCGACCTGAAAGCGGCATTCCCTGAACTGACAAAGCAGATCGAGGAAGCGGCAACCGCGGCGGAGCGCACACGGATTCAGGACATTGAAGAAGTGGCGCTTCCCGGCTTTGAAGCTATTGTGAACGAAGCAAAGTTCACGAAGCCGACCGCGGCGGGCGACGTTGCGAAAAAGATTATCGCTGAACAGCGCAAGCAGGGCGGCAAGTACATTCAGGACCGCGCCGACGACGCGAAGAACAGCAACGCGGGCGACGTGGGAGCGGGCGCAGGAATTGAGGGAGCGGCGGACAAGGACGACGACAAAGAGGTTGACGCGGTTCTTGACAAGCTTTTCCCCGCGGCGAAATAAGGAGGAAAACACCATGTATGAAATCCAAAAGGACCAAACAAACCCCGTGAATTTCTTTGCGGGCGACTTTCCCGTTGTAACGGAAGCCGGGGACGTGAAGAGCGGCGCAACCGTCCGCAAATATGCCCCCGTTATTAAGACCGCAGACGGAATCAGCGAAGCCACGGCAGACGGGCTGGCTGATTTGTACGGTATTGCGGCAGACGACAGCACCGACGGCGGCGTTGTGTGTTGTCTGACAGGCGAATTTTTCGCCGACGCGTTGCCGTTGCAAGACGGCGTGACCGTGGAAGCCCTGAAACCCGCTTTCCGCAAGCTGGGAATCTTTTTGAAGTGATAGGAGGAAAAGAAAATGGCTATCGAAACAAGCATTTATACTCCCCGCACAATGGGGAAAATTGTGGAGCGTATGCCCCCCGTGCATACGTTTTTCCGCGACACCTTTTTCAAGAACCGCCAGACGTTCGTGACAAAGAGTGTTGACGTGGATTTCAGGAAAGGAAACCGCGCCCTTGCCCCGTTCGTTCACCCGAAAATCGGCGGCAGGACGGTTCCGAACAATGGGTATCAGACAAAGAGCTATACCCCGCCCATGCTTGCCCCGAACAAGGTTACGACCGTTGACGATCTGCTGGAGAGGGCCGCGAGCGAAAACCCGTATAGCGGCAGAACCCCCGCGGAACGGGCCGTTGAAAAGCTGGCGCGTGATTTCCGCGAACTGGACGAAATGAACGTGCGCCGGGAAGAGTGGATGGCGGCGACCGCCCTTTTCACGGGGCAGATTCCCATTATCGGCGAGGGGCTGAACGAAGTGATCGACTTTGATTTCAGCAATACCGAAACCGTCGTGACCGACGCGCTGAAATGGTCCGCCGACACGTCCGACCCGCTGGCCGACATTGAGCGGTGGCACGAAACCGTGCAGAAAAACGGTTTCATTAACTGCAACGTCTGCATTATGGCGAAAGACGTTGCAAACGCGTTCGTCAAACACCCGAAAGTCAAGGACGTTTTGGACGTGCGGGCGTATGATCTGGCAGTTATCAAGCCCCGCCAGCTTCCGAACGGCGTAACCTACATCGGGACCATTCACAAGCTGGGGCTGGATATTTACCAGTATAACGAATGGTTCCTTGACGACTGGACAGACCCCGCCGCGCCGCAGGACAAACCGCTGGTTCCCGACGGTGCGCTGGCCTTGCTTTCCACCGAAGCGGACTATTCCATTTACTACGGCGCAATTACCATGATTCCCGAAGAGGGCAAGGGCTTTGCGACCGTGGAGGGCGACAGAGTGCCGCAGACATGGGTGGAGCGTCGGCCTGACCGCCGTTTCCTGCAACTGAACAGCCGCCCGCTGACCGTGCCGCATGAGGTCAATAGCTGGTTCGTTGCAAAGGGCCTTGTATGAACTTCAAAGCGCAAGTCGAGCGGGATTTGACGGCAGTATTCCACAACAGCACCGAACACGCCGACGTGATCGAATTTTGGATTTCAGGGACCCGCTATAAAGGCCCTGTCATTATTGACGATGGCGGCGCACAGGACAGGAAAAAGCCGTCTACGGACCATGTAGACGGCTTGGTTCTTGTCGATCTTGTCATGTACGTTCCCCTTTCCCTGCTGAAACGAACCCCGAAAAAAGGTGAACCCGTGGAGATCGGCGACGACCTTTACACGATTACAAAGGTTCACCCGGAAGCTGGGGAAATTGTGCTTTACTTGGAGGGGTTGACGGAAGAATGATTGAGATTACAAACGAACAGATCGAGCGGGTCAATTTGCTTTTGGGCGATTTGCACGGTGCGCCGAACCGGGTTCTTTTCAATGTGATAAACCGTGCGCTGGGTACGGTGCGATTGCAATCGGGAAAAGAAATCCGGCAGACGTACAACATCAAGCAAGGGGACATTACCGCGAATCAAAACATGAAGATGAAGCGGGCGACCGCGGGCGACTTGGTGGGTTCAATCGAGTTTGCCGGGACGGTCATTCCGCTAAAACGATTCAAGGTTTCCCCGTCGGCCCCGGCGCAAAAGACGGTTTCCGTTTCGGTGCTGAAAGCAGAGGGCGGAAAGCGGCTGGAACACGCTTTCGTCGCTAATTTGGGAAAGTACGGTGTGGGCGTATTTGAACGAATGACGCGGCGGCGCGATTCCTCCGAACAGCTTTTCGGGCCGTCAACCGCGCACATGATGGCAAACGAAAACGTGCTTGACAAGGTGGAGGAAGCGGCACAAGACACCATCGACAAGCGCGTTGAGCATGAAATAACCCGCATTCTGAACGGGTACGGGAGGTAGTATGACACCTTTGGATTTACTGGACGCAATGAAAGCGTTCATCGAAAAGGAAACAAAAGACCTGATTTTGCCCGTTCGGGTAGACAGGAAGAGCGGAGAACACAAGGAACGCCCGCCGGAAGTCTATACAATGCGGTTGCCTGACAAGGACGCGGAAACAAAGCGGATTCCCTATGTTCTTTTGCAGTACATCAAGAGCAACGACACGCAGGAGCCGGGGGAACACCCCGAAAGCCTTTGCATGGTGCGAATCGTTGCCGCGACGTATTCAGAGGACGCGGAAGAGGGCGCACGGTGCGTTCTAAATCTGCTGACCCGAATTAAAATTGCTTTCATGCGCGACGGTATGATTGCAGATCGGTATATTTTGCGCCCGCCCCTTGAAACGATTGTTTACCCGGACAGCACGCGCCCGTATTACTTGGGCGAAATGATGACTAATTGGAGTATGCCAATTATAGAAAGCGAGGTTCAAAGGATATGGCAATAGAGTTTAAGCCCAGCATGAAGAAAGACGAATTGCTGGAAATCGCCGTTTTGAACGGAATTGCCGCCGACGACAGCATGACAAGAGCGCAGATCATGGACGCGCTGAAAGCGGCGGGAGCGGCACAAACCGCAGAACAGCCCGAAAGCGGCCCGCAGAGCGGCGCAGAGGACGGCGGAACGTCCGGGCAGGGTAACGACACCACCGGCGGAGAAAACGCCGTACAGAGCGGCACAGAGGGCCAGCAGGACGCGCCCGGCGGCGGAGCGGGAGAGAACGAAAACGGCGGCGACGGGGCGGGCGACGGAGAGGCCCCCACAGACGGCCCGCAGAGCGGCACAGAGGACAGCGACGGAGCCGGGGAGGATAACAACACCACCCAGCCGGAAAAGCCCTTAGAGGGCAAGCAGGAAGCCCCGCAGGGGTATAACCTGTTTGTTTACGCTGGGCCGTCGCTTCCCCGCGGACGGCTGAAAGAAAATACCGTGTTCCGCGGGACGTTCGAGGACGTGAAAAATTACCTTTCCGACGCGCTGGAAGATTACCCGCAGATCGAAAAGCTGATTGTTCCGGCGGACAAGCTGGCGGCATTTTCCGTCAAGGTGAAAACCCCCGGAAATATCGCCCACAAGCATTACGGCGACATTGTTTCGGCAATGCGCGGAAATAAGGAGGTTTAATCATGCCTAACTATTATCACGGTGTATCGACAAGACAGGTTGACACGTCGCTTTCGACCCCTGTTACGGCTGATTGCGGCGTTGCTTTTGTGGTGGGAGCGGCCCCGGTTCATACCGTCGGCGGCCCCGTCAATGAGCCTGTCATGGTTCAGAATTACGCGGAAGCCGTTTCCGCTTTGGGGTATAGCGACGACTGGGAGAAATACCCGCTTTGCGAAATGATCTATTCGCAATTCAAGCTTTATAGCGTTTCCCCCGTCGTGTTCGTCAATATCCTTGACCCCGCAAAGCACAAAAAGGCGGTAGAGGAAAAGAACTATCCGATCAGCGACAGCAAGGTTCTTTTGCCCCTTGAAGCCCTGAAAGAAACCGTGCGCGTAAAGAACAACGGCGCGGCAGAGGGGCAAAGCCGGTATTACGCCGCTGGGACAGATTACGACCTGTTCTATGAGGGCGAAAGCCTGATTCTTGAAGTGCTGGAGGACGGAGCGATTCCCGCAAGCACGGGCGAACTGACAATTTCGTTTGACGCGGTGGACCCCGCCGCGATTACGGAAAATGAAATCATCGGCGGCTTTGACACGAACACGAAAAAGAGTTCGGGCCTTGAACTGTACGATTCCATTTTCCCGAAATATGGGATTGTCGCCGATTTGGTGCTTTGCCCCGGCTGGTCCCATAAATCCACGGTTGCGGCGGTCATGGTTGCAAAGGCCGCGTCGATCAACGGCGTGTTCGAGGGAAAAGCCCTGATTGACGTTGACACGGCGGAAGCGACCCATTACGCAGACGTTCCCGCGTGGAAGAAAGCACAGAACATCAACAACAAAGGGCAGATTCTTTGCTGGCCTATGGTGAAGCTGGGGGACCGCGTTTTTCATCTTTCCGTACAGATGGCGGGCCGCATGGGGCAGACCGATTCGGACAACGGCGGTTGTCCGGCGGAAAGCCCGTCGAATAAGCTTTTGCAGATTGACAGCGCGGTTCTTGCCGACGGCACGGAAATTCTGCTTGACTTGCAGAATGCAAACTACCTGAACAGCAACGGCATTGTTACCGCGTTGAACTTCATCGGCGGTTATGTGCTTTGGGGCAATGAAACCGCCTGTTATCCGGCTGATACCGACGTGAAGAACTATTTCACGTGTGTTTCCCGTATGTTCGGCTGGGTTGCAAATTCCCTGATTCTGACCTATTGGAGCAAGGTTGACAAGAAAATGACCCGTCGGCTGATCGACAGCATTGTTGATTCGGTCAATATTTGGCTGAACGGCCTTGTCAATGAAGAGAAGTTGCTGGGCGGGCGCGTCGAGTTCAGGGAGGACGAAAACAGCACGGTTGCACTTATGGCGGGCAAGGCCGTTTTCCATATCTTCATGACCCCGCCCAGCCCTATGAAAGAATGCGAATTTGTGCTTGAATACGACGTGGACTATGTTTCCGCGGCGTTGACGGCGTAAGGAGGAAGCAACAATGAGAGCAGATATAGGCATTAACAGTTTTGCCGTATATGAGGACGCAACCGAATTTTACGGCATGGCGGAAGTGACGCTTCCCGAAGTTTCGCAGATTGCGGAAGAGGTCAAGGGCGCGGGCATTTCCGGCGCATTCAACGGCGCGTTCACAGGTCAAATTGAATCCATGACGCTGACGCTGAATTTCCGCACAGTGACCCCGTATGCAATTAAGCTGAACGAACCGCGTAACCACCAGCTTGATCTCCGCGCGTCCCAGCAGTATTGGGACAATGTAGCGGGAAAACACGTGCAACAGGCAGTAAAACACGTCCTGATGGTAACGCCGACGAAGTTTGCCCCCGGCAAGCTTGCCCCCGCTGCGTCCGCGGAAGCGTCCGGGGAGTATGCGGCAACCTATTTCGCCACGTACATCAACGGGGAAAAGGTCATGGAAATCGACATTCTGAATTTCATTTACTTTATCAACGGCGTTGACTACTTGGCAGAAGTACGAAAGGCGTTGGGCAAGTAAGCCCGGTAGGGATTTTCCCGCCGGGCTTTCCTATGCCCTTTTTCTGTATCTGAAAATATGAAATTTTGAATCGGAGGAAAAGACGATGAGCGACAAGGTAACAAATATAGCCGAAATCGGCGCAGAGCAGGCCACAGGAGCGGCGGAAGCCGCCACCCCTACATCTACCACGGAAGCGGCGGGAAAGGCCACAGAGGGCGACGTGGGCGTTTATACGCACAAGTTCAAGCGTCCCTTTGAGTACAGCGGCGCGACCTACACCGAATTGACGTTCAATTTCGAGCGGTTGACCGGGCGGGACATGGTGGCCATTGAAACCGAAATGCAGATGAACAACGAATATGCCCTTTCACCCGAAATTTCCCGCAACTTCCAGAGCAAGCTGGCGGCGCGGGCCGCGGGTATCGGAAGCGACGTGCTGGACGCTATGCCGTTGCCCGAATTTAACCGCATTACCAATGCGGCGCGGGATTTTTTACTGTCTACGGGCTATTAAAAAGCCCGGCCCGCTGGTGGCGGCGGGAATGTTACCGCCTTGCACGGGCGACGAACACGCCGATTCCGTTTTGGTTAGATATGACCCCGGCGGAAATTATGACGTGGATTCGTGACATAAACGCCGCCGCCGCGGAGGACAGAGAACGCGCAAGGAAAGAACAGGCGCAAAGGGGGTAGGAACCTTGACAACCTACACGCATAAGCCTATAATAGAGTTAAGAATATGTTAAAGATAAGAATATATCGCACCTTTAGCATATCAAAACTTCAAGGAGGTTTGTTGCGTATGGGGCTTTTCTCAAAACTGTTTTCCCAAAAACAGCCAGATTCACGCCAAACGCAGGAACAAAGAGCGATTCCGCCTAAAATGACACATTGGGCAGGCTTAAACGAAGAGGACGCATTTGAAGATCAGTACGGGGCGAAAATCGACCGTCTGCAAGAAAAAATCGATGACGCAACGTGGGTGGAAAGTGACAACCCCGCCGATCAGATCAAGGCGTATGAAAAAGCCCTTGAACTATGCGATCAACTGGAAGATTTTTGCGCTGAATGCGGCCCGTATGGAAGTACCTATTTTCTGAATCATTGCGCAGGCATAAAGCCGCGCATTGAAGCGGCATACAGGACCTACATGGAACGTGACTATCCACAGCAAAAAGCGGAATGGGACAAGGAACAGGCAAAGAAAAAGGCGTTTGCGGCAAAGAAGCGTAAGATTCTTAAATTCGCAAGTGAACATGACGGCGTAATGCGAAAAGAAATCTACGCCTTATTTGCTGAGGAAGAGCAAGCAGAGGTTCTAAAGGCCCTAAACGCGCTTATTCAGGACGGCAAAATGACAAAGCAGATGGACGGAAAACGTCTGTTATTCTATGGCGCAAAAAAATAAAACGGCCTAATCGTATGGGGCAACCAGCCGGGATTCCGGGTGGTTGCCTTTTTCATGCCATAAAAGGGGGGTGAAAATTTGGCGGGAAGAAAAGAATTTGAATTGCTTTTCAAACTGCAAGCTACGCTGGGAAGCGGGTTTAATTCTAGTTTTAACAGCGCAATGAACGCTTCAAGGCAGTTACAAGGAAATCTTTCCAAAATCAACACACTTTCCGGGAAGATCGAGGGATTCCAAAAGCAGAGCGCGGCCCTGCAAGCGAACAAGGACAAGCTGGCGCAACTGACAGAGGAACACGACCGTTTGCAACGCGAAATGAGCCAAACGGAACAACCGTCGGAAGCCTTGCGGCAGAAGATGGAGCGGAACGCCCGCCAGATTGAACAGACAACCGCCCGAATCGAGGAACAGGAAGCCCGGCTGGGACAGCTTGGAAGCGAACTAAGCGAAGCAGGAATAAATACCGACCGTTTAAGTCAAGAAAATGACAAGCTTGCTAAAAGCTACGAACGCATAAAAAAGAATCAGGAACACCTTGCGAACATAGCACAGGCACAGCAAAAGAACAATGAAGCCATAGCACAAACAAAATCGCGGTTGAACGGGACGCTTGGAGCATTTGCCGCCGTCGGTGCGGCGATTTACGCTGGGCCTGTTAAAAGTTCAATGGCGTTTGAAAAGCAGATGTCAAACGTCGGGACTTTGCTTGACGGTGACGTTGCGGGCAGAATCGCAGAGTTAAAGAAAAGTGTTATCAGTATTTCCAATATAACCGGGGCGGGAACCGATAACTTGACAGACGGTTTATATCAAGTTATATCCGCCTTTGGAGATACAGCAGAAAGCGCAAAACTGCTTGAAATTGCTTCAAAGGCCGCAACAGCAGGCGGAGCAACAACGACAGATTCAATTAACCTACTTTCCGCAGTAACAAAAGGCTATGGCGATATATCCGCAGAAGCACAGCAAAAAGCTGCCGATTTAGCATTTCAGACGGTTAAGTTGGGGCAAACGTCATTCCCGGAACTTGCGTCGTCGGTTGGCAAGGTTATTCCTCTTGCGGCTACATTAAGCCTAAAACAGGAAGATTTATTCGGGGCAATGGCAACGCTTACGGGCGTAACTGGAAGCACGGCAGAGGTCACAACACAGCTAAAGGCGACCATGCAGGGCTTTTTGTCGCCCTCCAAAGATATGACAGCGTCGCTGGAGAAGCTGGGATATGCGAACGGCAAGGCCCTTTTGGAAAGTAAGGGATTGCAAGGCGCACTTGACGCTTTAAGGCAAAGCGTGGGCGGTGATGAACTTGCGTTTGCAAAGCTGTTCAGTTCTGTTGAAGCCCAAACAGCGGTGCTGGCCCTTGCCGGAGAACAAGCCGACAACTTCAAAAGCAAAACGGCGGAAATGTATAGCGCGTCGGGGGCGGCGGCAACAGCATTCGCAACCGCGACGGACAATGCAGAATCCAAAATGCAAAAAGCCAAAAATGCGATAGCTAATTTGGGAATTGTGCTGGGCGACACATTTTTACCCTATGTGACGACCGCGGCGGAAAAACTGTCCGGGCTGGTCACGAAGTTTTCGGAATGGGCGCAGGAAAACCCGGAATTGCTGTCAACAATCGTTAAAGTTGCCGCCGCCCTTGCGGGCCTGAAAGTCGGTGCGCTTGCCGGGAAGCTTGGATTCTTGGAGATCAAAGGCGGCGTTCTTGCGGTTCAAGGCGCATTCACGAAGTTAAAAGCATTTGCCGGAACGGGCGGAGGTATAAAAAGCCTGTTTTCGGGGTTAGGAGGTATCGGAGGAAAGCTTTTGCCCATTGTCGGCATAATCGGCGGCGTTGCCCTTGCAATCAAACTGATTTCCGGCAACCTTGAAGAAGTGCGCGGCTGGATTCAACAGACATTCGGCGACGGTGCGCTGGCCGTCTTTGATAAGGTGTGGGGCGTGATTCAGAACGTCGGCGCGGCAATCAAGGGCGTTTTCAGCGGTGAAAATATGGGGAATGCCCGCAATTTCTTTCAAGAGCATTTCGGCGACGCGGGCGTTGCCGTGTTCGATTCGATCATAGGCGTGGTGGAACAGCTAAAAGCAATTTTGCCGGGCCTGTTAGACCAGTTCGGACAGCTTGCAACTTCCCTGCTTCCTGTCATTGGAAGCCTGATTCAACAAATTGTACCGTTGATTGGGGAAATCATTGCGACGGTGCTTCCCGTACTGTTTGACCTTATCGCACAGTTATTGCCCGTCATAGGGCAGATTGTGGAAGCGATCTTGCCCGTGCTGATTCAGCTTGTCGAAACCCTTGTACCCATCATCATGCAGATTATAGAAGCGGTGCTTCCCATTCTGCAACAGCTACTTGAAGCACTAATGCCGATTATCCAGCAGATCATAGACGGGATTTTGCCCGTTGCGATCGACCTGATTATGATGGTGGTTTCGGCGGTTATGCCGCTGGTAGAAATGATTCTGCCATTACTGCAACAGTTACTTGAAGCCCTTATGCCTATTATTCAGATGGTGGCAGAGTTGTTCGGGAATCAGTTAGCGACAGCCGTTACAATGATTTCCGGCATTATAGACGGGCTGACACAGATTTTGAGCGGGCTAATTACCTTTATCACGGGAGTTTTTACAGGCAACTGGAAGCAAGCGTGGGAGGGTGTGAAAAGCATTTTCAGCGGTATATGGGAATCAATCAAGAGCATTTGCACAGGCGTTGTAAACGGAATTATCAATGTGATAAATACCGTGATCGGCGGGCTGAACAGGCTTAAAATTCCCGATTGGGTCCCCGGAATCGGCGGAAAAGGTATCAATATTCCCTTGATTCCCGCGCTGGCGAAAGGTTCAAGATTTACCCCCGACACATTCATTGCGGGTGAAGCCGGGGCAGAACTTATCACAAACGCCCGCGGGCGGACCGTGTTTACAGCGGCGCAGACCGGGCGAATCTTTGACAACATCAACGCGGCCCGCGAAGCGCAGGACGGAACGACGGTTGTTACTCTGCTTCCTCTACTGCAAGCCGCACTTTCGGCGGCACGCGTCGGAGCGGGCGGCGTATCGGCCCCGTCCGTGACAGCGGCAGAGCCGCGGGGCGCGGGTATCGTCATTCACAGTGCGCCCGTTTTCCACGTTGGAAGCGACGCACAGGCGGAGGACATAGAAGCAATATTGAACGAGCGGGACGAAAGACTTTTGAACGAGTTTGACGACCGCATGAAGCAACAGGAAGAGGACGAAAGGCGGCGGAACTATGACTAAATACACCACCATTGCCGGGGATATGTGGGACGGAATCGCCTACAAGACGCTGGGCGACGAAGCCTATACCGACAAGCTGATAAAAGCGAATCCGCAGTTTCGCCGCCTTGTCATTTTCCCCGCAGGAATCACGCTTGATATTCCAGAGCCGGAAGCGCGGATTCCGGCAGAGTTGCCGCCGTGGAAAAGGGGGCGGACGCTATGAACGCAAGACGGGCAGAGGTCCGCTTGACCTTTGAGGGCGTGGACATTTCGGCGGACATTAACAAACACTTGCTTTCGCTGACCTATACGGACAACGAAGAGGACAAGACAGACGATTTGCAATTATCCCTTGACGACCGGGAGGGCGTGTGGCTGGGCGATTGGTTGAACGCTGACGCACAGCCAGCCCCGGCCCCGGCAAAGAAAGAGGAAGAAAGCGGCGACTGGAAGATCGGCGACGAAGTAACCGTAAGCGGCAGGCCGCAATATAGCAGTTACGGAAACGGCAACCCCGGCGCGACGCTTTCAAACTATCAGGGGAAAATAACACACCTGAACTTGAAAAGCGGCATTCCCTACCCCATCCACGTCGATCAAAAGGGGTGGTTCGCCGAAAGTCAAGTAACAAAGACCGCGGCAAAGCAAGACACCATGACGCAGAGCGGCGGCGCAAAGGGCGCAGAGATTTCCGCTGTTATCATTCAAAAGAATTGGGAATCGGACGGGAAAGACCGGGTTCTTGATTGCGGCGTTTTTCAGGTTGACAGCGTGGACGGCAACGGCCCGCCCGCGAAAGTCACAATCAAGGCCGGGTCAATCCCCTATACTTCCACAATTCGGACACAGAAAAAGACAAAGGCGTGGGAGAAAATCAAGCTTTCGGGCATTGCAAACGAAATAGCCGCCGCAAACGGCTTGAAATGCCTGTTTGAATCGGATTTTGACCCGCTTTACAACCGCCGGGAGCAAGTGACAGAATCGGACATTGTATTTTTGCAAAGGCTTTGCAAAGCCGCGGGAATTTCCTTAAAAGTTACCGCGAAAATGATTGTTCTTTTCGACGCGGCGGCGTATGAGCAAAAAGACGCGGTGCGGACGATCAAGCGCGGCGACGGCGACTATTCAAAATATACATTCGGGACCAGCTTTCACGACACGGCTTACAGCAGTTGCCGGGTCAAGTATACGGACCCTACTTCAAAAACGACCTATGAAGCAACCTACAAGGCCCCTGACGCAGAAAAGGACGGAAGCGGACAGGTGCTGGAGGTAAACGAAAAGGTTTCAAGCAATGCGGAAGCCCTGACCCTTGCAAAAAAGCGGTTGCGCGAAAAAAATTCACAAGAGTTCAAAGCAAGCTTTAATCTTGCGGGCGACGCGCGGCTGGTGGCGGGGGTAACTGTCAAAGTTGAGGGGTTTGGAGCGTTCGACGGAAAGTACATCATCGAAACCGCGTCGCACACGATTTCGTCGAGCGGCTATAAAACTAATATCACATTGCGGCGCGTCTTGGAGGGTTACTAATGGGCGAACTAACCGCATTAAAGAATATTATTCGAGCGGGCTGGGTTTCGTCCGTGGATATTGCGGAACGGACCGCCCGCGTTACCTTTAAGGACAAGGGCGACACGTTCGTTTCCGGCCCGCTGAAAGTGCTTAAAAACCCGCCGTGGGTTCCCGAATATTACGCCCCGTATCGGACGGAGTACGAAAGCGGCGGGAGCGGCGACGCGGCCTTTCAAAGCCACAAGCACGACTTGATTATAAAGCCGTGGTTGCCGTCACCCGGCGATTTTGTGCTTTGTATCTACTTGCCAAACGGCGACGGCGACGGGTTCGTGATTGGGGGGATTTAAGAAATGGCCTTGATCGGGTGCTGGGGCGACATTACCTTTGCCGTTTCCAGAAATGAAGTAAAGACGTTTACGGGCCTGAAATGGGACAGCGGCGCGAAGTATTCGACCCATGACAGGCATTTGAAAGAGCCGCTTTTGGAGTACACAGGGCGGGAAGTGGAAAGCATGAGTTTTTCCATGTTCTTTTCCGTCTTTTTAGGTGTGAATCCCATTTCAGAGGTTGCAAAACTGCTTCAAGCAATGCGCCGGGGAGAAGTTCACCCGCTTATCATCGGGCCGAAAGCCTACGGCACAAACAAGTGGGTTATTACGAAAGTTTCGACTTCCCTTGACCGTTACGACAACCGCGGCAATCTGCTTGTTTCAAAAGTAAGCGTAACAATGAAATCATATTCCAGCAGATAAAGGGGTGAGAAAATGGCGTACATTGTGAAAGCCTACGACTTAACGAAAATCAATCTTGCGCCCGCAACACGGGAAGAAGAGATTTTGCAGAATGTAGCGGTCATTATCTCGACCCCGAAATTTTCCGTTCCTCTTGACAGGGGGCTGGGCATGGCACAACGGTTTCTTGACAAGCCGATTCAGACGGCCCAGCCTATCCTGATTTCAGAGGTTTTAGAAGCGGTGGAACAATACGAACCACGGGCGCAGATCGGCGACGTGACTTTTGAATTAGGGGAACGGCCCGGCGCGTTGATTCCAGTTGTGGAGGTGAACATAATTGACGACGAATAACCGGGGCTATCCCGAAATTTCCTTTGTAGACACGGACACGGCGACACTTGAAAACGCCCTGATTCAGTCTTACGAAGCATTCACGGGGCGGACGCTATACCCGGCAGACCCCGCGCGTCTGTTTATCCTTTGGGTGGCGGACATTATCATTCAAGAGCGGGTCAACATTGATTTTTCGGCAAAACAAAACGTGCCGCGGTATGCAGAGGGGGAATATTTAGATTCCCTTGCAGAGATATTCAAAGACGCTTACCGTTTGGAGCCGGAAAAGGCGAAAACGACGTTGCGGTTCACGCTTTCCATTCCGCTGGAGGTTGCGACAATCATTCCGGCGGGGACACGCGCAACGGTTGACGGGGAAATCATGTTTCAAACGCTGGAAACCCTGACAATCCTTGCGGGCGACACAAGCGGGGACGTTGCCGCGGAATGCCTGACCGCGGGGGAAATCGGAAACGGGTTCGTTCCGGGACAGATCAATCAGCTTGTAGACATCTTCCCGTATTTTGGAACCGTGCAAAATGTGTCCGAATCGGACGGCGGAGCGGACAAGGAAAGCGACGCGGCCTTTTATGACCGAATGCGGGAGAGCATGGAAACCTTTTCGACCGCAGGGCCGCTGGGGGCTTATGAGTATTTCGCAAAAACCGCGTCGGCCTTGATTGTGGACGTGAAAGCAACTTCCCCGGAACCGGGGGAAGTTGACGTGCGGGTTCTGCTTGCAGGGGGCGAATTGCCGGGAACGGAAATGCTGAAAACCGTTTCGGACATTCTGAACGCGGACAATGTGCGCCCCCTGACCGATCACGTTACCGTCGCGGCCCCTGAAACGGTTTCGTATGCTATCGACTTCACCTATTACACGCAAGAGGGTGGAGCGGTAAGCGCGGAAACGGTGGCGGCAAATATCGCCGCGGCGGTTCAGACGTTCCGCGAATGGCAGGGGGCAAGAATGGGGCGGGACGTGAACCCGTCCTATTTAACCGCCCTGCTTATGCAAGCGGGCGCAAAGCGCGTTGAAATCCGTTCCCCGGCCTTTGCCGTCGTTCCTGACAATGCGGTTGCGCTTTTGAGCGGGAGCGCGTCGGCGGTGAACGGGGGTGCAGAGAGTGAATGACCTGTATTCAATCGACTTTACACGTTCGCTTCCGCCCGCCCTGAAAAACGACCCGAATATGCTTGCGCTTGCGCGGACCATAGCGGTGCAATTACAGGCCACGGCACGGCAGATCAAGCAAAACATAATCTATGCCCGCATTGACGAACTGGACGAACAGACCCTTGATATTTTGGCCTATGATCTCCACGTCGATTGGTACGACTATTCTTACCCGATAGAGGTAAAACGGCGGACTATTAAAGACAGCGTAAGGGTACACAGGCGGCTGGGGACAAAGTACGCCGTTGAAACTGCGCTGGGAGCCGTATTCCCCGGCACAAAGGTTCAAGAGTGGTTCGAGTACGGCGGCGACCCGTTCCGCTTCAAAGTGATTATCGGCGCGGCGGAGGGCGTGACAGCCGAACAGCAAGCGGCAGTATTGGAGCGGGTGCGGTTCTATAAAAATTTGCGTTCCCATTTGGAAACGATCAGTTACCAGATGGAGCAAGCGACGACAATTCACGTCGCCGGGTATCACGCAATCGGAACCCGCCTTGAAGTGTGGCCGTATTTGGCGGACAACTTCACAGAGGAAGCAACCGTGTTTGTCGGGGCCGTTGCGACGTTTGCGACGCGGCTTGAAATCAATCCGTCGCTTACAAACTTCATCACGTCCAGCGGGTCAATGCTTTTCGGCGGCTACACACAGCAGACGCGAAAGCTTCAAATTCAACCTTTGAGAAATGAGGGATAGACAATGCCAGAGGAAACGACAAAAAAATTCGGAACTATCGTAACCGACGTGGGGACCATGCGAACCCGCGAAGCGGTGCTGGAGGGTAAAAAAATCAACCTGACAACCCTTGCCGTCGGCGACGGCGGCGGGGCCTATTACGTGCCGTCGGCAGATATGCAGGGCCTAAAAAATGAAACTTGGCGCGGGGACGTGTCCAGCGTGACCGTCAACCCTGATTCCCCGAACATGATTGACGTTATAGCGGTTATCCCCTCCGACGTGGGCGGGTTCACTATCCGCGAAATGGCGGTTCTGGACGACGGCGAATACACGATTGCCATTTGCAACACGCCGGACACGGAAAAAGTCATAATTACCAGCGGCGCGGCGGGCGAAGTTGAAGTGACAATGCACATCGAGTTTTCAAACACGGGAATTATTACGTTCATCGTTGACCCCTACGCCCTGACCGCGACGAAAAAGGACATTCAGGAACACAACGCCGCGCAGACGGCCCATGAAGCAAAGTTCGAGCAGAAAGCGGACGTTACCGACCTGAACGCCCATGTAAACAACAGCGATATTCACGTGAACCCCACCACAATGGGGAACTATGACACGGCTATTTCCGGCCTGATCGAGCATACAGAGGACGCAGACATTCACGTTTCGGCGGAAGAAAAGGCCGCATGGAGCGCGGCGGTTAAAACAGCGGCAAAGGCGGCAGAGGACGCGGCGCAAGCCCTGAATCTTGCCGCGGGCCTTGAAAGCCGCGTTGCCCGTGTGGAAGATGGACTTTTCAATAACATTACCGGGAACCCGTTTCTTGTGTCTTTTGATTCCCTTGACGGAATCATTCTGACTAAGGGTATTTGGAACGCGGAACGGCAGAGAATCGAATGTTGACGGAATATGCTTGCACACGCCGGGAACTGTCCTGCATAATTGGGAACCTGTTTACAGAAATTGAACCGCCTTGCGAACGGTGCGGGGCCGCTGACGTGCTGACGATCAGCGGGACAACCTACACCGGGGCGCGGGCGGTTCTTACTGTCACAGAACACGGGTTCACGTTTGACGGGAACCCGGCGGAGGTTGCGCGAATCAGGGAAAGGCGGTGTTTGAAATGAACCCGCCGCCGAAACAAGCTGAACAAAGCGAATTTACCATAATCACAAAGGCGAAAGACCTTGTAAAGCATACATTCCGAATGACGAATGACAGGCGTTTTCCGAAAAAGTATCGCTTTACTATTGTGAACCGATTACACGACCTGACGATTGATATTTTCCAGCATATACAGGAAGCAAACGAACTTGACCTTGCCGACCTGCAAGAGTTCCGGGAACGAAGATACGAACAGAAAAAGGCTTTGACAAAATGCAAGACAGTCCTTTTTCTGATTGAACTTTCCCTTGAACTGGAACTTATTTCAAACGATCAATGCGCCGCATGGACAAAAGCCGTTTTGGACGTTAAGTACATGACGGCGAAGTGGCGCAAGCAAGATCAGCAGAGGGCGGCAACTATGCAGAGAGGGACCCCGGCGCGGCGATAAAGCCCGCCGGGTTTTCTTTGGGGTATGCCTTGTAGCGTCCAACTCGTACAACGTCCGCAACGTCAATTCCTCCGGCGCGATGAACTGGAACAACGCGTACAACGGCAACAGGGGCGTTCGCCCGCTTTGGTGGATTTCCGCGATTGAGTAAGCCAAAAGCCGAAAACAGAGGCCCACTATCAAAGGAAGGTGTATCCCTCCGCCGCGGTGAGAGGGCGGCGGTAAATACAAGATTGGTGAAGCAAGGCCCACGGGAACCAGCTTCCGCCCCGCCGCGGGCGCGTGGCGGGGTCCGATGATGAAGCATTGACGGGGTGGGAAACGCCCTGCAAGGCGGATTCTATACACGGCAAGGAGTTTTTATAATGACAGACGCAGATTTTACGCGGGTATATGATTTCGGAAACCTGTATGCGGGGTTCCTGAAAGCCCGCAGAGGTAAAAGGGGCAAAGCCAGCGTCGCAAAGTTTGAAGCGAATTTGCTGGAAGCAATTTGCCTACTTTCGGAAATGCTGAAAAACAGGACGTATAAACCGTCTGACTATTTCGTTTTTCGGGTGTACGAACCGAAAGAGCGCGTCGTTATGACAAACGCGTTCAAAGATAAAGTCGTTCAGCATTCCCTATGCGATAACATACTTGAACCAGCATTTTCCCGCGCCTTTATCCGGGACAACTACGCTTCACAGCGCGGGCGCGGGACGCATGACGGCCTATACAGGCTGGAAGAGTTCATGCGGTCCTATTATTTTTCACACAAGGCAAAGGCGGAGCGGGAGGGCCGGGAGGAGGGGTTGCCGCGGCCCGCCCCGCAAGCCGCCGATTACGCCGACGGCTGGGTTCTCAAATGCGACATATCGAAGTATTTCTATTCGATTCAGCATGAACCGTTAAAACAGATGGTACGGCAGTACGTCAAAAGCCCCGGCGTTCTATGGCTTGTCGATATGATTATTGAAAGTACGGAGAATCCGGGCGTTCCGATTGGAAATCAAACTTCACAATGGTTCGCGGTCATGTACCTTTCGGGGTTAGATCATTTCATCAAGGAAAAGCTGGGTATTCGCTATTATGGGCGGTATATGGACGACTTTTACTTGATACATGAGGACAAGGCGTACTTGCAGTATTGCCGCCGCGAAATAGAACGGTATGTTGCCCGGCTGGGGCTGACCTTGAACAACAAAACGAACATCTTTCCTTTGCGGAACGGTATTGACTTTTTAGGGTTTCATTCATACCTGACCGACAGCGGCAAAGTGATTCGGAAAGTAAGGAGGGCAAGCAAGAGCAATGAACAACGGAAGCTAAAGAAACAGCGGGCTTTGCTGGACCGCGGAAAAATCACCATGCGGGAGATTAAACAATCCTACGGAAGCTGGCGGAGCCACGCGGAAAAGGGGAATTGCTATCACCTTATCCGCGAAATGGACCAACTGTATAAAACCCTATTTGAAGAAAAACTTTCAGAAAAGGAGTGTGTCACATAATGGCAAAAGCTTTAAGTTCTCTTGCCGTCGGTACATTGGTAAAGGACACGGGAACGCTTTACAATGGCAAGCCCATTGTCTGGAAGATTGCCGACAAGGGCCACGCGGGTTATCCTGCAAATTCCGTGACGCTGATTACAGAACGCATTATTTCGCTGAAATGCTTTGACGCTATCGAATCGGGCAACAGCGACAGCAACCGCCGATCTTACGGCAATAACCGCTGGATTTACTCGAATATCCGGCGGTGGCTGAACAGTCAAGCGGCGGCGGGCAAATGGTACGCCGCACAGCACAGCGCAGACGCGCCCCCGTCAAACGCTAACGTATGGAGCAACTACAACGAATACGACGGGGAAGCGGGATTTCTTGCGGGGTTCTCGGCAAGCTTTGTCGCCGCCCTGCTTACTACAACGCATACCGTCGGCAAAGCGTCGGTGGACGGCGGCGGAACTGAAACTTGCACCGACAAAATCTTTTTTGCGTCGTCAACGGAAGTCGGCTTGACGGGCGACGTTGTATGCGGGAGCAAGCTGGCCCTGTTCACGGACGACGCTTCCAGACGGGCGAAACCCACGGCGGAATGTGTGTCGAAAAGTGAGTACACAAACAGCAGTTTCAACACAAATTCGTTTTGGTACTACTGGCTTTGCGACGCTTACGCGTCCCACTCGTACCGCGTCCGCTACGTCAATTCCTCCGGCGCGATGGACTGGCTCTACGCGTACGACGGCAACGGGGGCGTTCGCCCGCTTTGTAATTTGTTATCTTCAATCTTGGTATCTGATTCCCCGGATTCTGACGGCGCATACACAATCATTTGGAATCGCGCCCCCAGCACGCCGCCCAGCCTGACCGTTCCGACGACGGTTCGCGGGGGGCAAAGCCTGACCGTAACATGGGGAACGTCCACGGACGCAGACGGCAATTTGTCCGGGTACATTTTGGAGCGGCAGAACAACGGCGGCGCGTGGAAACAGCTTTACAAAGGTATCAATAAAACCTATACCGACACGATCACGCAGGGCTGGGAAAGCGTCGCATACAGGGTTAAAGCCTACGACAGCGCGGGCGCAGAATCAGCATACAGCACCAGCCCGACCCGAACCGTCATAAACAACACGCCGCCCACAATCAGCGGGAACAACGGCGATCTTGGAACGAAAACCGGGGCGTTCAATCAGGCTTACACAGTCACAGACCCGGACAGCGGGCAAACGCTGTCCGTCACGGAAAAGATCGACAACACGGTGAAGCGAACCTATACCGCGACCAGTGGGCAGAACTATTCGTTCAACGTCACGGCGGCGGAGTGGGTGAAGCTTGCCAACGGGTCCCATACCCTGACAATCTCCGCCGCGGATAACGTCGGCGGAACCGCCACCCGAACCTATACGTTCACAAAGAACGAAACCGAAATCGAAATGACGCTGGCCACCCCGCTGACTTCCGACGACGCGGTTACAAAGGCAATCATGAGCGTTACGCGGCAGATTCCGACGGGGGCAACCTTTACCGTTGAAGCCTGCAACAATGCCTTTGACGCGTCGCCCACGTGGGAGGACGTGACACAGGCCGTCACAAGCGGGAACAAGTTCTTTTTGAATAACACCACAAAGACCGCGGCACAATGGGGGTTCAATCTCCGAATCAAGGTCAAGAGAAACGGGGCAACGGGCGATTGCTACATTGTTTCGGCAGGGGGGAATTTCGAATGAGCGTACAGCACAAGCAAGACAGTATTCGCAATATGCGGCTGGAGCGGATGGGGATTCAGCCCCCCGCCGACTGGAACGACGTTGCACAGGTCCGCGCGGTGAAAAAGCAAGAGATCGGCGCGGCCTGTTCCGCCGCGATCTATGCGGGGATTGAAGTTGACGGGTCACGGTATAGCCTGACCGAACACGACCAAACAGAATTGATGGCACAGGCGCAGACGGTCAAAGAGGGCGCGGCGGCGGTTCCCTATCACGCAGACGGGGAACTTTGCCGTATGTACCCGGCGGAAGAGTTTACCGCGCTTGCACAGGCGGCAACGGCCCACGTGTTCTACCATCGGACATACTGCAATCACATGAACGCGTGGATTGCGCGGGCCGATCTGGAAGAACTGCCCGCGATTGTCTACGGGGCGGAACTTCCGAAAGACCTTGCGGCAAGCATGGCGGCAATTATCGCCGCCGCAGGCGGGGGTGCGGCATGAAACGCGTTTTGACGATATGGGCCGCGCTGGGGGCCGTGTATGTTGCCCTTGAAATCCTCTTTCGGGGACGTTCCCACCCTGCAATGCTGATTATCGGCGGGCTTTGCGGGGTTCTTGTGGGGGCAATCAATCAGCGGCCCGGTTTTTACCGCGCCCCGGTCATTGTACAAGCAATGATCGGGGCGTTGATTGTCCTTGCCGTCGAGTTTGCAAGCGGGTGCATTCTGAACCTTTGGCTGGGGCTGGGTATTTGGGATTATAGCAATCAGCCCGGCAACGTGCTGGGGCAGATTTGCCCAGCGTTCGGCCTTTTGTGGTTCTTTATTATGCCCCTTGCGATTTGGGCGGAGGACACGGCACGGTGGCTTATATGGGCCTATGAATGCGCCGTGTACGGTAAAACAGAGAAACCGCCTGACATTGCCCCGTATTCGCTGAAAAGCGTTTACAAAGATTTCTTTTTCAGGAGGTAGAGAACGTGACGATTGCACAGTTATTGACCAGTGGAGGCGGGGTTTTCCTTGTTCTTGTCACGCTGATTCAGATTGCCCCTATCAAGCTTAACCCGTGGACGGCTATTGCACGGGCGATAGGACGCGCAATCAACAAAGACGTACTTTCAAAACTGGACGAAACGCGGAAAACCCTTGATGAACACATCAAAACGGACGACGCGCGAAATGCAGATTTACACAGATCAAGAATCCTGCAATTCAACAATGAGTTATTGCGGGATATTCCGCACACAAGGGAAGATTTCATAGAAATTTTGGCGGAAATCGACTTTTACGAAAAGTATTGCGATACCCACCCGGACTATGAAAACAACCGCGCAACACACGCCGTCGCACACATTAAACGCGTGTACGATGAACGGTTGATAAAACACGATTTCTTGTGAAAGGCGGTGCGGCATGGGATATGTATTCGCCGTCGCCGCAGGACTGATCGGCGGCATTGCCGCCCTTGCGCTGATTGAGCGGCGGCAGTATAGGAAACGCCGACACGCGCGAAGCAGAGCCGCACAGACTGTCAAAGAGGAAAAAGGAACCGACCGAAAGATTGAGTTTTCAAAGCTTGTTCTTTCGGCGGTTCTTTTGACTTATTTTGCGGGATTCGGGCTGGGCTTTTGGGCGGTGCTGATTGATCTTTCGCAATTAGGGGTTTTTCTTGCATACGTGGGAACCCCTACGGCAACGGTTATCGGTTTCTATTCGTGGAAAGCAAAGGCGGAAAACGTCGTGAAGATCAAAAAGGCGAACCCGTCCGAAACAGAGGGGTTGCCCGTTGACCTGAACAACATTCAGCCTTAAACGGGAGGTTTTACAAATGGCATTGAGAGGAAAAACGGCGGAAGAACAGATTTATAATTTCCTGATCGGAAAGGGCATGACCCCGGCGGGAGCCGCGGGCCTTATGGGGAATCTGTACGCCGAAAGCGGCTTGAAGCCGACGAACATTCAAAACAGCTATGAAAAGAAGCTGGGATTCACAGACGAAACGTACACGGCGGCGGTAGATTCCGGCGCATACGGAAATTTCGTGAACGATTCCGCTGGGTACGGCCTTGCACAATGGACCTATTGGAGCCGAAAAAAGGCCCTTTTAGAGTTCGTCAAAGCGCGGGGCGCGTCGGTGGGCGATCTTGAAACACAGCTTGAATTTTTGCTTCATGAACTGAACACGGGTTATGCGGCGGTTCTGTCCGTCCTGAAAACGACGGGTTCGGTTCGGGCCGCGTCCGACGCGGTTTTGCTGAAATTCGAGCGGCCCGCAGATCAAAGCACAGCGGCGCAGGAACGCCGCGCTGGGTACGGGCAGACCTACTATAACAAGTACGCCGCGGGAGCGGAGAAAGGGCAAGGAACTATGACAGCAAAAGAGAAGCAGAACCGGGCAAACATCGTTGCAATCGCTGAAAGCTTTTTCGGGTGCAAAGAGAGCGACGGGAGCCACAAGAAGATAATCGACATTTACAATGCGGACAAGCCGCTGGCCCGCGGCTACCCCATGAAGTACACCGACGCGTGGTGCGCGTGCTTTGTGTCCGTTGTAAGCATTCGGGGCGGCGCATTGGCGGTCATGCCAAAGGAAGTCGGTTGCGGAAAAATGATTGAACTATACCAAAAGCTGGGACGCTGGCAGGAAAACGACGCATACGTTCCGGCCCCCGGCGACGTGGTTTTTTACGACTGGAACGACGGCCCGAACTATGCGGCAACCGACAATACAGCCGCGCCCGATCACGTCGGAATCGTGGTATCTGTCACAGGGTCCACAATCAAAGTGATTGAGGGCAACATGAGCAACGCGGTGGGGTATAGAAGCCTTGCCGTCAATGGGCGGTATATTCGCGGGTTCGGATTGCCTGATTTTTCGGCGGTTACGGTCAAAGCTCCCGCAGGAACCGCCACGCGGCCCGCAGAGCCGCCCGCAACGTCTACGGGGTCAAATGATACGCAGGGCGCGGGAATGCCCGTTGTGGGCGACGTGGTGCATTTTACGGGCGCGGCGCATTATGCAAGTGCAAACGCAAACAGCGGCCCCGCGTGTAAGCCGGGAACGGCAAAGGTCACACAGCTTGCGCTGGGGGCAAAACACCCGGTTCACCTTATCGCGCAAAGCGGCGGCGGGTCCACGGTTTACGGCTGGGTTGACCTTGCAGACATTCAGGGTGCAACGTCCGCAGGGACCGCCCCGGCCCCGAAAATGCGCGTCGGTGCGCGGGTGAAGTATTCCGGCCCCTTATACCGGGATAGCAACGGGAACGGGCAGGGAAAGGCCGTAAACGGCACATACACAGTTAAATATTATTATCCGGGCCGCAAATGCGGCGTACACATTGACGGGCTGGGCTGGGTTCCTGAATCCGCCTGTTCCGTCGTCGGCTAAAGAAAGGGGAAACAACAATGAATATTATTCAATTTCTGTTCGCAAATTGGGACAGCGTGCTGGTTATCCTTGCGTTCCTTGCCCTGATCGTCGTACTTGTCAAGCGCGGCGAAACAAAGGTGCTGAACAAGGTTCTTTTTAGCCTTGTTACACAGGCAGAAAAGCAGTTCGGTGGCGGAACAGGAAAGTTGAAGCTTGCCGCCGTGTCCGACTGGATTTACCAGCGGATTCCCGCCGTTCTAAAACTGCTTTTCAGCGAAAAGGACATTGAAAGCATGATCGAAACCGCGCTGGAGGAAGCGAAAAAGGCGTGGGGCAACAATGAGAACATAGCGGCGTATATTGAACCGACGACCGAAATTGTCGTTACTGCTTCCCCGCCGGAAGTGGAAGCAATCGCCACAGAATTGAAAGCAGAGCCGGGGACGATAGTTCCCATGAACGAAAAATAACCGTCCGATTCGGACAGGTTCGGACAACATGAAAGCCCGCCGGGATTTTGCCCCGGCGGGCTTTTTTGTGTTGGCTGGCGGTATTTAGTCGGCCTGTTCGTATGTGTAAGAGCCGTCCACGCCGCGCGTGATAAATCCGGCGGTATCAGTAACGCGCCCGTCGTCGTCGAGGGTTCCATAAACGGGAATCGTTACGTCGGAGCCGTCAAAGACAATCCCTGTTCCGTCGTCACACTTAATCGTGAAATAGTTGTACCCGCTATCTTTTACGACGGTTTCGGCAAATTCGGCGAAATTTTCCGCCGTAAGTTCTGCAAGTTGGGACTTTAGGACGCTGACAAAAGCCCGTTGCCCGATCACGTCGCCGGAACCGCTTTTCACATCGGAAGTTTTCACGTCACAGTCAAGCAAGAAGTTATATTGTTTGTATTCAGGATAAAGAACGTCTTTGCCGTCGCTGATTTCGGAAACCGTGCCGTCGTCGTTCATCATAACTTCAAGGGTATTTGTCCCCCAGCGAACCTTGTAAACGCCGTCGGTTTCGGAAACCGTGCTGATCTTCCCGTCAAGGCCGCAGGACACAAGCGCAATGAAAACGTCGTCGGCCTGTTCCGGCGTGATCTGCATATCTGCCCGAATTGTGTTCATCGAATCCGGGTAGAAATCATATTGCGCGGAAAGTTCGCTTGATTTCGGCGTGTCGAGATCAACCAGCACGTCGCCGCACGCGGAGAGGGACAGCGCAAGCCCCGCCGCAAGGATAAGAGAAAGAACCCTTTTCATTTTGGAATCCTCCATTCCGCCGCCCGAAAGGTTAGGCGGCTTGCTTATTTTTTCAAAGGTGGAACCGTCTGTTTCAACGTCGTTCTGACCTTTAACACAATTATACACTTGCCACGTGTTAAAGTAAAGAATAAAGCGGAACTTTAACACATAGGAGGGAAGCCGCGTTGAAGATTTACGAATACAAAGGCCGAAAGAACCTTTGCGGACAGCGGATAAAAGAAGCCCGCGCCCGTCGGAACATAACGCAAGCCGACCTTGCCGCCCGCTTACAGGTTGCAGGGGTAACAATGGAGCGGGACAGCGTAAGCCGAATTGAGATCGGGACCCGCTTTGTTACCGACTACGAATTGACTGTGCTTGCAAAGGTGCTGGGCGTGTCTATGGAATGGCTGACAGAACAGGAAGATTAAAAGCCCGCCGGGAATGGAACCCGGCGGCTTTTGTGTTAAGTATCAGCAGACGAACACGCCCAGGGGGGAGCCGCCCGCAGAACGCCAGCCCCGGCGGTGAATATCGGAAAGGCGGACCCGTTCGGGCTTGCCGGGGCGTTCGTCCCAGCGAATCAAGGCGAAAACGCCGCCGCGGGTGAAGCGTCCGGCGGGTTCGTCGCAGAATCCGACGACCGTTCCGCCCTGAACGGGATAGCAAGCCCCGCACACGCATTCGACGCGCTGACCCAGCATGACAATAACCGTGCCATCGTCGGCGGGCTGGGAGATCGTCACGATTTTAGAGGGGACCGCGTCCTCCACAATGGGAGCGGGAGCGGTGGGTTTCTCCACGACGGCGGGTGCTTCCTCTGCTTGAATTTCACGGGAAGCCCGAAAAACAGGGGCCATACTGTACCGATCAGGCTGGATATATTCGCCGGAATCGTCAACCCGAATCTTGGAACGCCGGGATTCACCCATATATTCATAAGAAACCGTTTTAGCGGTGCGCTTGGTGATTTTGATGGTGAAAACGCAATCGTGGTTGCAAATACTACGGGAAAAGTATTCCTTGCCGATTTCAAACTTGTTCATGTGATTACCTCCATATATTAAACGAAATGTTGACGTTACCTTTTACCGTGTCGGCCCCCCTTTTCGTGTCGGCCCGTAAGGTTAGCCCCCGCCGTATTCTTAAACGCCCCGGCGGGTGGGCGGCTTGTGTTTCCCTCTTTCTGTCTATTATTATACTCGCGTGAGTATGAAAAGTCAACCAGCAGAGTTGCACAAATATACTCGCGTGAGATTGTGCAATATTCATACTTGCGTGAGTATTTGAAAAGTGGTATAATAACGAACAAGAGTAAAAGGAGGGCTGAACATGGAAAAAAAGAAATATGCAAGCAACACCCGCGCGAAAAACAAATGGAACGCGGCAAACTATGATCGGTTATACCCGTATGTAAAAAAGGGTAAAAAGGAAAAGTATCTTGCCGCGGCAAAAGCGGCTGGAAAGTCGTTGAATGAATGGATAGAAACAACGCTTGACGCGGCGGCACAGCAGATGAACGGGGAATAACAGAGAATAGCGAAAACGAAACCCGCCCTTGCTTATAGCTTGGGCGGGTTTTCCTGCATGGAGGGCCTATGAATTATAAAGGGAATCAACATTTGAAATGGGAAGATCGGCTTTCGCTTGAACGTATGCTAAAAATCAAAACGCCGAAACCGAAAATCGCGGAAGCGTTGGGCGTTTGCTTGAAAACCGTATACAATGAAATTGCGCGGGGAATGTGCGAACAGCTTACAAGCGAACTGGAACCCGTGTCGCGATATTGTGCGGACGTTGCAGAACGGAAGTATCAAGAGCATTTGCGGGCAAAGGGGCCGGACATAAAGTTGGGGAAAGACTTTGCCTTTGCAGAGTATATCGAAGAACAGATCATTGACAAGAAGAGGTCCCCCGGCGCGGCTTTGGCACAAATTGCGATTGACGGAATGGAGTTCGACACCCATATTTGCGAAACGACCCTTTATAACTGGATTTATCGGGGCGACATTTTCTTGAATGTTACGGCGGAACACCTTTTGTATAAAGGGGACCACAGAAAGCCAGAGGACAGGGACAGGCAAAAACGGGCGCGGCCCGCAAAGGGGGACACCATAGAGGAACGCCCGCAGGAAGTGGCAGACCGCGAAACTTTCGGAAATTGGGAAATGGATAGCATTATAGGTTGTAAGGGAAGCAAGGCCGCGCTGGTGGTGCTGACAGAGCGGTTGACCCGTTACCCTGTGATTTTTCGCGTTCCCGATCACACGATGGAAAGCGTCGTGCGGGGGCTTGACCGTATAGAGCGGAGGATGGGCGCAGGGTTCCGGCAAGTGTTCAGGTCAATAACGGTTGACAACGGAAGCGAATTTCAGGATTGCGCCGGAATGGAGAGGTCAAAGCGGGCGCGGAAGCCCCGCACAAAGATTTATTATTGCCACCCGTATTCTGCATACGAAAGGGGGAGCAATGAAAACATGAACCGCATTATCCGGCGGTTCTTTCCAAAGGGAACAAGCTTTGATGAAGTGACCGCGGCGGAGGTTGCAGAAGTTGAAGAGTGGCTGGCGAACTATCCCCGGCGGATATTGGGCTGGGCAACGCCGCAAATGCTTTTCGAGCAGTACATAACATAGCCGCCGGGAAATTGAACAGACAAAGAGGGGGCCGGAAGCGTGAAAAACGCCCGGTTTTATTTCCTGTTGCCTTTTTGCACAAAAACAGGGGTTCCGAATGCGTCGGAACCCCTGTTTTTCATAAGTCGGGAAAATTTATTGAACTTTTTTGTAATTTACTCTTGACATTTGGCGCGAATTATCCAAAAAATGCGGGGCGTTTCCAGGAGGTCAGGGACGAAGTGCCCAAAAGGAGGCGCGATCAAAAAACACGCCCATGGAAGTTCCCCATGGGCGTGTTTTGGTGCTCAACAGCGGTTAAAGCAGGCGAAAATCTCCTGAAGCCGGGGCAGGGCCAGCCCCGCGGGGACGATCTCCCCGCCGCACACCGCCCCAAGCCCCCGCTCCTCCAGGAGCTTGGCCAGGGCCTGGACGATCTCCGCCACCCCCAGGCCGGACAGGTGTTCCCTGGCGTAGCGCACCATGCAGGCCAGGGCCTGGGTCTGCTCCCCGTCCACCAGCTGCTCCACGCAGCGCAGGTCCAGCTGCTGCTCCCCCACGGAAAAGGCGGTTTTGCCCTGCTGCCGGATTTTCAGCCGCTCCTGGCGGAAGCCGTCCCCCCGGTAGTTCTTCCGGGTCTGGCTGCCGCCGGGGATCTGCATCATCCTGGTTGTGATCGGTTTCAATTTTATCGGCGAGGGCGTCCGCGATGCCCTTGACCCGAAAACCAGATAATTGGAACAATACTGAAGGAGGATCTACCATGAAAAGAAACGCGAGACGCATCCTGACCCTTATCCTCGCCATGGCAATGGCCCTGGGAATGCTGGCCGGCTGCGGCGGGGGAGACAAGGCGCCGGAGAAAACGGGCGGACAAAGCGCTTCTGCCGAAGGGACAACAAACGGTGAACTGGACACTTCCGAGGAAGTGGAACTGGTAATGTATGTTGTGGGCGACCGTCCGGCGGGACAGGATGTGGTGGATGAGAACCTGAATAAGATTTTAAAGGAAAAACTGAACTGTACCCTTAAGATTAACTGGATAGGATGGGCGGAATATTCCAATAAGTATCCGCTGCTTTTTTCATCGGGAGAGGAGTTTGACATAGCATACAGCGCTACCTGGCTGAATTTTGCCTCTTTGGCCCAGAAAGGGGCATTTATGAATCTGGACGAATTGTGGCCCACCTATGCGCCGGATAATTTTGCCGCGGCGACAGAAACGGCAAAAGAGCAGGCCACTGTAGGCGGACATTATTATTGTGTTCCCACCCAGCTTGCCACTTATAACGCGTATGGCCCTATCTATCGAAAGGATTTGGCCGAGGGAAGCGATTGGGACGGCGTGATGGAAAATTTTGAAGACCTTGAGGAGTATTGCGACATTGTCAGAGAGCAGCACCCTGACGTGCGGCCTCTGGACCAGGGAGCCGCGGAGCCGGCATGGTATTTTGTGTATATGAGAAGCCTTGGATACAACGCGTTGACGGAAGGCACCCGTTATCTCTGGTATGACCCTACGGAAGAGAACCCGAAGCTGTTTACCAATGAGCAGTGCGAGAAGACGCCGGAGTTTCTGCAGATGATGGCAAGATGGAACGAGAAAGAATTCTTTTCCAAATCCGCGCTTTCCGATACGAATTCCCAGGGATTCCAGGGAGGAAAAGCGGCTGTTCAGATGCATAATATCGATGTTTACAGCACCCAGTCAATTCTGAATCCGGATTGGGGAGTAAGCTATGCGAACTTTACAAAGAATGTGGCGCATCTTCCGTACACACAGGACTGCATGGTTATCTCCAACACATCCAAAAACCCGGAAAGGGCGATGGCGTTCTGGAATCTGGTCACGACAGAGCAGGAACTTTATGACGCGTTTATGTACGGAGTCCTTGACACTACATACAGGCTGGTGGATGGGCAGTTTGAAATTACGGACCCGGATTTATATGGCGACGGCGCAATGAGCGCGGCGCGTACCAACGGACTTGCCAGAGACCGGGTAGGAACACCTGAAAATTACAATGTTCTTAAGGGAGAATTTGAGAAAGCGATTGCGGCCAATGATGCGGCGGAGAAATATGCCGGTTTTGTATTTGATACAAGCTCGCTTGAGACGGAACTGGCAGCATGCAGCAATGTATGGCAGCAGTACTGGTGGCCTTTAGAGCTTGCTTACACAGACGGAGAAGCCGGCCTTGCCGAGTATGCAGAGAAAATGAAAGCGGCAGGCATAGATAAGATTTTGGAGGAAGCCCAGAGACAGCTCGACGAATATACGGCAAGCCATAAATGAAAATAAAATAAAACGCGCGGCATATAAGCTGCCAAAAAGCCCCTTTGCAGACGGATGCAGAGGGGCTTTTTGGCGAAATGCGCAAGTTGAAAAAACATAAAATCTTCCCTGATTTCATAGCTTTGGCATATTCAAAATGAACAGAGAGTTTCTTATAATTTTTATATCCTTTGGCAATACAAGAAGAAATAAAAGTAGGAGGGAGAAGGGATATGAAAAACTTTAGGGAAGAAGTGAAACGGAACAAAGCGCTCTTTATCATGGCGGCACCGGCGGTGATTCTGGTACTGGTCATGCAGTATATGCCTATGGCGGGGCTGGTACTGGCATTTAAAAATTACCGGTATGATATGGGAGTGTTTGGCAGCGACTGGAATGGGCTGGCGAATTTCTCTTATTTGTTTGCATCGGGAACAGGATGGCTGATTACCAAAAACACAATTCTTTACAATTTAATGAATCTGATTACTTCACAGTTTCTGGCGATACTGATTGCCATTTTTATCACAGAAATGAACGGGAAGATTTTTAAGAAAGTGTCTCAATCGGTAATTTTTCTGCCATACTTTATTTCCTGGGTTATCGTGGGTGTGTTTGTATACAATATTTTTAACTATGAGACAGGACTTTTAAACGGAGTGCTTACCTCCTTGGGGATGGATGTGGTCAATATGTATGATAAACCGGGGGCGTGGCCGATTATTATCTGCCTTTTTAACGCGTGGAAATGGTGTGGATACAACTCGGTTATCTATATCGCGGCGATTACCGGTGTGGATACGGAAATTTATGAGGCGGCCTCCATTGATGGAGCAACAATTTTTCAGCGTATTCGTACCATTACGCTTCCGGGTATAAAGCCGACTATTATTACGATGCTTCTGCTTCAGGTAGGGCGAATCCTGAGAGGGGATTTTGAGATGTTCTATCAGATTGTGGGCAATAACGGGCAGTTATACAACGCGACAGATGTAATTGACACCTATGTGTTCCGTTCTCTGCTGCAGAACTCCAATATTGGGATGACGGCTGCCGCTTCGTTTTATCAGTCGGTACTCTGCTTTATCATTATCATGGTTGTGAACACAGTTGTTAAAAAAATAGATGCCAATTACGCGTTGTTTTAAAAAGGAGGAATGATTTATTATGGCTGACAATGTGCAAGGTATTAAAATAAAAAAGAGCCCGTCAACAAAGCTGTTTTTTGTGATTTGTTATATCGTTGTTACGGCAGTTGCGTTAGTGTGCCTTCTGCCCTTTATTATGCTGGTATCCGGCTCCTTTTCATCGGAACACGCAATTCAGACGCAGGGATACGGGATTTTTCCGAAAGAGTTTTCGACGGCGGCTTACGAACTGATTTTTAAGACACCGGCAACGGTTATCAGAGCTTACGGCGTTTCGATTTTTATCACCGTTATGGGAATCGTACTGGGACTTCTGTTTACGACTATGACGGCTTATGTTATTGCCCGTAAGGATTTCAAATACAGGAACCAGTTATCCTTTTTCTTCTATTTCACAACACTGTTTAACGGCGGTATGGTATGTACTTATATTTTTTATATCCAGTATCTGCATTTGAAAGATAATATACTGGCCCTGATTCTTCCTTCCATGTTTAATGTATTTCATCTGCTGATTATGCGGACTTTCGTGTCGGCTCTTCCGGCAGCATTGATTGAGTCGGCTAAAATCGACGGAGCAGGCGAGTACAGAACTTTCTTCAGCATCATTCTTCCGCTGCTGAAATCAGGAATGGCAACTATCGGTCTGTTTCTGGCCCTGGGCTATTGGAATGACTGGTATAACGCAATGCTGTATATAAATGACGAAAATAAATACCCCTTACAGTATATGCTCTACAGCCTGATGCAAAAGACCCAGGCAATGGCGGCAATTGCCGGCAAAGCGAATATACAGATGGCAGACATGCCATCAAATTCCCTGAAGATGGCGATGGCGGTTGTGGCGACGGGACCGATTATTCTGGTGTATCCTTTTGTGCAGAAGTATTTCGTGAAAGGCGTTACGGTGGGTTCGGTGAAAGGTTAAGCAAAGTGTGTAACGAATAATGGTATGCAGGGGCTGCCGCATTAACGAATGTAATTTCGTAAAGCGGCAGCCCCGTGTAAGAATTTCAGATAATTGCTTCAATTATTGTGCGGTTTCCGGCTTTGATTTCCCGGACGCCTGTGATTTTGTTTCTGTTAAAGTTAAAACTAATCATATAACCTTTTTCTTTATGGTAATAATCCAGATAATCTGACAGTTGTTTCTCGCCCCGCTCGTTATATTCGTTCCCGCGCCATATTTTAAGCTCTACAATAAACTGTTCTCCCAGATAATCTATGATAACGTCTGTCCGTCTGGCATCCCGTGTCTGAGCTTCAATGTAGTAATTTCCTGTACCATTGATAATCGGTTTCAAGTATAAAAGGAAAAATTTACGTCCATGTTCTTCAAGGAATTTTTCATCTTTTTCACCGTATATGTCATGGAAATACTGCACAAATTTTTCAATAACCAAATCCATATTAAGCCTGCCGTTATCGATAAACTGCGACTTATCGCTTTGCGCCTTGTCATAGATGGCATTTGAAAGCTCTTCCTCCGCCAAAAACAGGTTATACAGACGCATTTCAAAAATACGGTTAGCTACCTGAATGCTTCCCTCTGCATTCACAATATAGCCGAACATAGAGGCAAGGTTAATGGCAGGTATGTCAGGGTTATAGGACATTCTTTTGCCCGAAAATAAAATTGCTTTGAGCATCTTCTTCATTTCCGGGTATTCTTCCAGTTGGCGGACCATGCTTTCAAAGAACGGTTCCTGTTCGGCTAATATGGATTTTACCGCTTCCGCTATTCCCTTTTCCGACCAGGCTTCGGTCAGATTTTTGAGGTAAGTTTTCTCTGCAATATCTTCATCCAGAAGTTTGCAGACGGCAGATACGAGGTACGGGTAGCCGGAAGTATATGCATAAATGCATTCCGCGATTCTCTTCACATCCATATTCGTATGCTTGTCGTTTTCGTATTCCTCCAGCATGGCGGCAATCTGCGCCACCGAAAAGCTCATATCAATATTAAATCTGGCAGCGATATTCCATGGACTGTTATATTTATGCTCCGCGTCAGGGCGCAGTTTTAACTTCAGGTTTTTAATGTCGTAAACCCCGGCGAGAATGACAGAGTGAAAAATCGGTTTTTTGTCTCTGGCCAGATAGTAGCTCCGAAGCTGTGCCAGAAAATCAATAAACACCTGGTTATTGGACGCGCTGTCGGCTTCGTCAATCATTAACACAATCGGCCTTTGCGCCTTCGCGCACATTTTACTTAAGCAGATAAATAATTCCTTTAAACTGCCGGCGCCTGGATTTTCCGCCATGGCTGTCAGTGGGATTAAGGCCTCCTTTTTATTTGCGGGGTCTGCAATTTCAAGTGTTTCAATAATCATCCCGGCAAAAACTTTTGCAAAGGTGGAAGCGTCTGCAAAATCTTCGGTACCGATTTCCTGAAAATCGAGTGATAAGACAATATAATTATCTTTCAAATACTTTTCCAAAGCGGATAAGGTTGTAGTTTTTCCGTACTGGCGGCCCTTACTGATAACAAAATAACTGCCTTCGTCTATATAATCTGTCTTTATTTTTTCCAGCCTGTCATCAAGAGGAACCATATAATGCTTTTGGGGGGTACAGGAACCTGTAATATTAAACTTTCGCTTCATTTTTATAACCATGCTCCTTTCCCAAACATAATACCGGTAACAAAATTATTTTAACATTGTGTATTTGGTATGTAAATAAGATTTAGAATCCTGATTTTTTTGAGAGTGTTATTGTGCTGGTATCGGGCTCTTTTTCATCGGAACACGCAATTCAGACGCAGGGATACGGGACTTTTTCCGACGCATTAACAAAAGAAAAAATCGGAGGCAAGAATTTAATGTGAATTTCAT
>OFFT01000161.1_pt1 | contig 54505 bp, 54 predicted proteins | sample 1521581 | NCBI WGS metagenome assembly OFFT01 (sample SAMEA3504084, study PRJEB24116) | mouse gut metagenome | biome: mouse gut; feature: mouse-associated habitat; material: faeces | place: Denmark | collected 2011
TCTCTTTGGATCTTTCAAGGTTATTCCACTGTTCAGTTGTCATTGTGCTTTTTCTCTTTTTCTGTCGTTTTCCGCGACAGCTATATTAGACTATCACAAACCCGAAGGTTTGTCAACAGTTTTTTTCACTTTTTTCATTTTTTCTTTTTAATGAAATTGTGAAACGGAGAAGGAGGGATTTGAACCCTCGCGCCGGTTACCCGACCTATACCCTTAGCAGGGGCACCTCTTCGGCCACTTGAGTACTTCTCCAAAGTATTGTTTATATATGATAAAAACTGTCTGCGCCGCAACGCATGTTTTATATTACTAAAAACAGAAATATTTGTCAAGCCCTTTTTTTCTTTTCATGCAATTTTATTTTTATACCTGTTATGGAACCCGCATGTCCCGGATCCCGCCGAAGGGCGCGCACTTTCTAAAGAATTGAAACAGGCCGGCCATCCGTTACCGAATCGCCGGCCTGTTTTTTAATCCGTCACGTACGGCATTAATGCAATATGACGCGCTCTCTTAATAGCGGCAGTAAGCGCCCTCTGATGTTTTGCACAGTTTCCTGTGATTCTTCTCGGAAGGATTTTGCCTCTTTCAGAAATATATCTTTTTAATTTGTTTGTGTCTTTGTAATCAATCACATTGTCTTTTCCGCAAAAAACACAGACTTTTTTCCTTCTGTGCATGGGCCTTCTTTTAAAAGAGCCCCCGTCTTTGCTGTCTTTATTAAAAGCCATTTTTATTACCTCCTGTTAAACCGCAGTAAACTTTCCTACATTTAATTAAACGGCAGTTCCTCGTCAATTCCATCCGGAATATTCATGAATCCTTCTCCTGCCGCAACGCTTGGAGACGGTCTGTCCATCGGCACAAACCCGGCGTTGCTGTCGCTGGCTGCTTTGCTTTCTGCAAATTCATGTTCTTCAACTACAACCTCCGTGGTATATACTTTCTGTCCGTCCCTGTTGGTATAGCTTCCGGTCTGAATCCTTCCTGTAACTGCAATTTTCAATCCCTTACGCAGATATTTTTCCGCAAACTCACCCTGGCGGCCAAACGCCACACAGCTGATAAAATCAGCGGTCTGCTGATCATTGTCACGGCGGAACCTCCTGTCAACCGCAAGCGTATACCTCGCTACCGCAATTGACTGCTCTGCCTGGGAATAACGGACTTCCGGATCTCTTGTCAGCCGTCCCATTAAAATTACTTTATTCATAGATTTCCTCTTTTCTGTTTATGCCTCGTCTTTTCTAACGCATAAGAAACGAAGAACATTGTCCATAATACGGACATTCTGCTCCAGCTGTGCCGGAACAGCCGGTTCCGCATCGAACTGGATGAAATAATAGAAGCCTTCTCTCATTTTCTGAACTTCATAGGCCAGTCTTTTTTTGCCCCAATCCTCAACTTCCGTCACATTTCCGCCGAAGCGTGCAATGTAGTCTTTGGCCTTTTCAACTGTAGCATTCCTGACGTCGTCTTCGATTTTCGCATTAACAACAAGCGCTAATTCGTATTTGTTCATGCAATTGTACCTCCTTGTGGTCTCTGGCCCTTTCTTAATTTAGAAAGAGCAAGGAATCAATAGTTTTTCACGAAAAGATATAATAGCATAATTTTCATTGCGAATCAAGCGTTTTCCTGATTTCTTTTACGTTTTTTTCTACTAGTTTGCGCGAAATCATAATTTGATGGCCGCAGCCTTTGCATTTCAGGCGGAAATCCGCCCCGACGCGCAATATTTCCCATTCAAAGCTGCCGCAGGGATGCTTTTTTTTCAGCTTTACAATATCTCCGATGTCAAACTGCACTGTTATCCTCCTCCTCTACGATACTTCTATCTGGGAGAGTATTTTTCCAATACTTCCTTCTATCCGCAAATTGGCCCTGCCATCAAGAGGCGTTGTGGATTTATTAATTAAAACAAGCCGGCCGCCCCTGTAATAGTCAACCAGGCCCGCCGCCGGATATACGGCAAGAGACGTCCCTCCGATTATTAACACATCCGCCTGTGCAATATATGTTATGGCTTTTTGCATGGTATTACTGTCCAATCCCTCTTCATATAACACTACGTCCGGTTTGACATCGCCGCCGCATTCGTCGCAAGCCGGGCATCCGGTTTTATCCAGAATATAATCCGCCCCAAAGAGTTTCCCGCACGTCTGGCAGTAGTTTCGGTGTACGCTGCCGTGAAGCTCTAATACTTCCCTGCTGCCCGCGGCCTGATGCAGTCCGTCAATATTCTGGGTAATCACGGCTTTTAACTTGCCTATGGCTTCTAATTCCGCCAGCTTTTTATGGGCTGCATTGGGCTTTGCGCCAAGACACAGCATTTTGTTCCGGTAAAACCGGTAAAATTCCGGTTTATTTTTAAGATAAAATGTGTGGCTTAAAATCATTTCCGGGGGATAATCGTATTCCTGATTATAAAGCCCGTCCACACTTCGAAAATCCGGTATCCCGCTCTCAGTGGATACGCCCGCGCCCCCGAAAAATACAATATTATCCGATTCTCTCATCCATTTTAAAAACTGTTCCAGCTGGTTCATTGTATACCTCCTCCTTTTCAGGCAAAATTAGCTTCCGTCACATGTTTGCAAACACCAGAAGCAGGGAAAAACCTATCACAATAACGGTTCCGAGCGCTGCAATGACGTTTACGGCCTTTACAGCATTTTCTTTCAGAAGTTTTGACAGCAGCCAAAACAGCATAATCCCCGCCGCTCCGCCAAGAGTGTTTCCCAACAAATCCGTAATATCCGTTGCCCCGATGCCAAATACATACTGCAGCGCTTCAAATGCCAGGCTTGTACCGAATGCAGGCGCCACTTTTTTAGGAAATCCCCACTGGTCTTTTAACATGCTGACATAAACGCCATACGGCACAAATATCAGAATATTTAAAATGATTTCCGACATGTCAATCCGGCCGTTTATAACAGCCGAGCCTCCAAACGGGATCAGGTTAACGCTTCTGTATGGCTCCGCGCGCCAGAAGCAAAGATCCGGCTGCATTTTAAACAGAATGATCCAGGTCAGAAAAATCACATAAACAGCCAGCAGCGCTTTCGTAAGGTTCCGTTGTCCCGTTTGTCTCATTTTGTACTCCTTTCCAGAAAAAAAATCCGGTTATATTTTAAAAAACCCGGCTGCAGAAAGCTTTTATGCTTTCCTGCACCCGGGACTGTAGTTGCGGGGACAGGATTTGAACCTGCGACCTTCGGGTTATGAGCCCGACGAGCTTCCAGACTGCTCCACCCCGCGATATTCCTTTGTTTTCATGTATGGGCTATTATAGCCTTTTACAATTGAATTGTCAATTCATTTTCTGTGATTAATCTTCTTTTCCGGTTTTTCTTCCGGAGAAAAAGAAAATAATTATAAAAAAAGTGAATTTATCCCTTAAAACTTATTTCTTATGCTATAATAGAATTATGCAAAAAAGAAAAAGGAGTGTGAAACGATGACTAATGAAATGACAAACCCGACAAACGAATCCATGGACGATTACAAAACCGAACTGGAATCTTCGTTCCGAAAACTTTCGGAAGGAGATATCATAACCGGAACCGTGATCGCCGTAACGGAGGAAGAAGTAACGCTTGATTTAAAGTATTATGCCCCCGGCATTATCAAAGCAGAAGAAATCAGCAGCGACCCGGATTTTAATCTGACAGAAAGCGTTCAGATCGGAGACACTATGGAAGCTACGATCATCCGCATGGACGACGGAGAAGGAAATCTCCTGCTTTCCCGAAAAGAAGCAAACGATGTGCTTGCATGGGATAAGTTAAACCGGTATTTGGAAGATGAAACCAATTTAAATGTCAGAATCAAAGGAATTGTCCCAAGCGGCGTGATCGCTTATGTGGAAGGTATCCGCGGATTTATTCCGGCTTCCCATTTAAGTCTGGATTATGTGGAAGACTGCAACCCATGGCTTGGTAAAAACATTGACGTTAAAGTCATTACAGTAGACAAAAGCAGAAAAAAACTTGTGCTTTCTGCAAAAGTAATCGAACGTGAAAAGGCAGCGGAAGAACAGAACCGCAAAATTTCCATGCTGGTACCGGGCAGTATAGTAGAGGGAACCGTGGAAAGCCTTATGCCTTACGGCGCTTTTATCAATATCGGCGGAGGGTTAAGCGGTCTGGTACATATTTCTCAGATTTGTACCAAAAGGATCAAAAAACCGGGAGAAGTCCTCAAGGTCGGACAACAGGTGAAAGCAAAAATCCTTAACACCAATGACAATAAAATCAGCTTGAGTATGCGTGCGTTGGAAGAAGAGATGGCGGATACCCAGACAAATGAAATTCATGAAAGCGTGGAAGCATTCGTATCGCATGAATCTGCTTCTACCAACCTTGGATCACTGCTTGCCAATTTAAAACTGGATATTTAAAAAAAACAGACATATTTCTGCAGTAAACAAGAAGTATGTCTGTTTTTATCCCTTTATTCCAAAGCGCCGCCTCTTTTATTCATGATCCACAGGGCAGCGGCGGCAGCTGCCGTGCCAATCGCCATACCCGCCAGTACATCCGAGGGATAATGTATCCCGATATAAAGCCTTGTAAAACAAATTAAAATTCCGAGGAAACATGCAGGAATCCCCGCTTTTTTGGGAAGCCTGATTAAAAAAACAACCGAGGCTGCCATAGAAGCCGTGGAATGACCCGAAGGAAATGAAAAGTCCACTGCTTTTTTTCCAATCAGGCGCAATCCCTCTATCACCTCATACGGCCGTATCCGCATGACCGCGTTTTTCAGCCAGAGATTGGTAATGAGAAATCCAAAAAACAATGCGATCAGGCCAGTCAGTCCGACGCTTTTGTATTGTTTGGAAAACAAAAGAAAAACAGATGCTGCGATCCAAAACCATCCCGCATCCCCGAGGCCGGTAACTGCCGTCATCACCGGATCCAAAAAATCTATTCGGAGATATTCCTGTATCCATAATAAAATTTCTCCGTCGATCTGTGTCACAAACTCCATGGCGTTTCCCCTTTAATCTTCAAATAAAGGCGTGGAAAAATAGCGTTCTGCCGTATCCGGCAATACGGTAACAACCGTTTTTCCGCTTCCTAACTGTTCCGCCATTTTTAATGCGGCAGCCACGTTTGTGCCGCTCGAAATCCCACACATAATTCCCTCCAGACGCGCAAGGTCTTTTGCCGTTTGGATTGCCTCTTCATCGCTTACGATATAAATATCTTCATAGATCTTTTGATTTAAAATCTGCGGAATCACCCCGTCTCCGATTCCCATCTGTATATGCGTACCGATCGTACCGCCCGCTAGAATAGCGGCATTTTCCGGTTCTACCGCCCAGATTAATATCTCCGGATTCTGTGCCTTTAATACTTCACCGATCCCTGTGATCGTACCGCCTGTACCGATGCCGGAACAGAATCCGTGAATCGGTCCCGCCACCTGTTCTAAAATTTCAAGCGCCGTATGATGCTTATGCGCTTTAATGTTGTTTGGATTTTCAAACTGCTGCGGCACAAAAACATTCGGATCTTCTTTCGCCATGCGCAGCGCAGTCTGTAAACATTGTTCAATGCACTCGCCGATATTTCCGTTATCATGGATCAATATTACCTCAGCGCCATAATGTTTGACCAAAAGCCTGCGTTCTTCGCTGACAGAATCGGGCATGATAATAACCGTTCGATATCCCCGTACGGCTCCCACAAGTGCAAGACCGATTCCCTGATTTCCGCTGGTCGGTTCTACAATTACCGTATCCTTATGTACGAGACCCATTTTTTCCGCCGCCAGTATCATATTGTATGCCGTACGGGTTTTAATCGAGCCTCCGACATTTAAGCCTTCAAATTTAACCAGTACCTCTGCGCTGTCCGGACGGCTCATCCGGTTTAAACGTACCATCGGCGTATAACCGATTGCTTCGAGAACGTTAGTATAGATCATTTCTCTTCTCCTGTTTCTAATTTTTTTCATGGAACATCTGATGATATCATATATTTAAAAGAAAATACCTCCGGAGCATATCTATGCAGTTTTTATTATTTTTATCCGAATCTGTCATTCCGCTCATCGTATTTCTGATCATCGCTTATGGGTTGTTAAACCGTCAGAATGTCTATCAGGATTTTTTAAAAGGCGCGAAAGACGGCTTTTTTACGGTGATTGATATCCTTCCCACTCTCATCGGGCTGATGACTGCCGTCGGAATTTTACGCGCTTCCGGTTTTTTTGATTTTCTTTCGAAGCTTTTAGAAAAACTGATGGGACCTCTGCACGTTCCCACCGAGTTAATTCCCACCGCTCTTGTAAAAATGTTTTCTTCTTCAGCGGCAACGGGGCTGCTGCTGGATTTGTTTAAAACATATGGCACGGATTCTTTTATCGGGCTTTCCGCTTCCATTATGATGAGCTGTACGGAAACTATTTTTTACACAATGAGCATTTATTTTATGCATGTCCACGTAAAGAAAACGCGGTTTACGCTTCCCGGAGCATTGTTAGCTACTTTCAGCGGCATTGCCGCAAGTATTTTCCTTGCTTCGCTGATGACGTAACATCAGGCGTTATTTCTTTATAATATGCAGACGGCTTCTTTTTTCAAATAAAAACCGTTCTTTTTTATCCTGAAAATAAGTATCTACGGCTTGCCTGCAGCCAGACCAGTGATCATAATCATCGATCACCAAAATACCTCCCGGCACAAGCAGCGGTACAATCCTCTCTAAGCACACCAGTACAGAATCATACCAGTCGCAGTCAATGTGCGCCAATGCCACCGGCTCTTTACAGATTAATGTATCTTCAAATAATCCTTTAATAAACGTTATATTTGATTCCCGGGGATCTTTTATCCCCAGAGCCGTACAAAAACTGTTTTTTACCGTTTCTAAGAGATTTTCCTGATAACCGTAATAAACATCTCCGCCAATCCCAAATGACCTTCCCTGTTTGATTTCCCGATACCGTTCTTTCACGTCTTCTCCGTCATGTTCTCCCGGAGCCGGTATCATTCCAAAGACGTCATAAATAAACAACGGCTTATCCTGATTCTTTTCCTGCGCAATACATATGCCGGAACCTCCCAGTGCACAGCCGGTTTCTATGATGCAGCCATTCAGATCGTCCGTTCTTGCCGCAGCTTCCATCAAATCCCACAGCGCCGCAGCTTCCAGATACGTCAAACGGTTCCGGCGGACAGAATCGATGGTCTGTCGTCTTTTGTTTATCATACGAAAAAGAACCGTCCCGTCATCCGTTTTTTCTGTCCGATCCGGCAGAAAACCCATCTGCCGTAATTTTTTTAACAAAATGTCCGAAGACAGGTGATTTTGATATCCGCATCGTTCCCTTTCGGAACAGTCCCCACCGTCTTCTGCTGCCGGATAGGAAAGCAGAATTTCCCTCCTGCCGCTTTGACACATCTTTTCCAGAAAGGCGTCTGCATCTTTGATATATTCCAGACAATTTACACAGACGACCGTATCTGCCTGCACATTTGGAAAATCGCCTTGATTATATTCTTCTATGACCGCGGCATTTCCGCTGTTTACATAATCGACGCCCCAATATTCCACCGCCGCGTTCATCAAAAGCTCATTGCTTTCTTTTGTTCCGCTGCCCAGATCCAAAATAGAAAAACTCTCTTTTGAAATCAAAGGAAGTATCTGTCGTACTGTTTTTATAATACATGCATCTTTCATCCTTATAACTCCTTCGCTTCATCTGTAACCAGAATACTCTATTTGATTTCCGATTACAAGCTTTATCCGGGAAAAGTATTTGTATCGCTTCCCTCTTCCAATTTCATGCATCAAAAAAACGGGAGTGCATCTGGCATGCTCCCGCTTTTTTCTGTCTATAATACTTTGGAAAGAAAATCCTGTAACCTTGGGTTTTTGGGATTTGTAAAAAATTCTCCTGGCGTATTTTCTTCCATGATAATGCCTTCGTCTACAAATAACACTTTGCTGCCGACTTCTCTGGCAAATCCCATCTCATGCGTAACAACCACCATCGTCATCCCGCTCTCTGCCAGTTCTTTCATTACGTCTAACACTTCGCCGACCATCTCAGGATCAAGCGCCGATGTCGGCTCGTCAAACAGCATAACTTTCGGGTTCATCGCAAGAGAGCGGACAATAGCGATTCTCTGTCTCTGTCCGCCGGAAAGCTGAGACGGATATGCATCAGCTTTTTCCGTTAAATTTACTCTCTTTAAAAGATTCAGCGCCGTTTCATCAGCCTCTTCCTGGCTCATTAGCTTTAATTTCACAGGCGCTAACGTAATATTTCCCATGATCGTAAGGTTATTGAACAGATTAAAATTCTGAAACACCATTCCCATATGTTCCCGGACTTTGTTAATATTCGTCTTCGGGTCCGTAATCAGCTGACCGTCAAACCAGATTTCACCGCTCGTAGGCTGCTCTAACAGGTTCATACAGCGCAAAAATGTACTTTTTCCGGATCCTGAAGGACCGACAATAACAATCTTTTCCCCTTTTTCCACATGGTAATCGATGCCCTTTAACACCTCGATTTTACCAAACGATTTATGTAGTTGTTTAACGGTGATCACCTTTGCGCAGCCTCCTCTCCAATTTCTCGATCAACTTGCTGAGTATCTTTATAATGATAAAATAGATCACGGCTGCGCCGATCAATGGCATAAACGCCTCGAATGTCCGGGAAGAAACCTGACTTGCCGTTCTGGTTAGATCCGATAAACTGACATACCCCACAATCGCAGTCTCTTTCAGAAGTACAATAAATTCATTGCCGATCGGCGGCAGTACATTTTTGATCGCCTGCGGCAGAATAATATAGCGCATGGTTTGTCCTTTTGACAGTCCAAGCGAGCGCCCAGCTTCCATCTGTCCATGATCCACTGCCTGAATCCCCGCACGCATGATCTCGGATACATAGGCCCCGCTGTTGATACCGAATGTAAGCACTGCGATCAAAACGCCGTTTTTACTGCCTTTCATCACGACAAACCACATAATTAAAAGCTGCAGTACCGAAGGCGTTCCGCGGATAATATCAATGTAAATCTGAGCGATTACGGAAAATACGGAACGCTTTCCGTCCTTTTTTACAGACAGCTTCATCAATGCCACAATCGTTCCGATCGCTACGCCTAAGATCGCGGCAAACAGCGATACCTGCAGCGTTACACCAAGGCCGTTTACATAGAGCTTCCAGCGGTCTCCCTCTAAAAAAGCAATCTGAAATTTATTTGCTATTTCCGCAAACCATTCATTCATCCTGTTCTCCAATTCCGGCTGCCTGATCTATGCAGCACGGCATACAGGCAGCCTTTGGGCTTAATTTTCGATATATTGAGATACTAATTCGTCAAATGTTCCATCTTCTTTGAGTTCTGCAAGCGCATCGTTTACCGATTTTGCCAGCTCCTCGTCTCCCTTTGGAAGCGCAATTGCATAATATTCTTTTTCAAAGCCAAATTCGGGGCTTTCACCGTCATAAAGCTTTACTTCATCCTTAAACTGCTCGCCGAATACCTTCGCCGGATTTTTGTCAATAATCACGGCGTCTACTCTTCCGTTTCTCAAATCGTTGACTGCGTCTACCGCTTTGTTATACTGCGCCGCCGTCGCGTCTTTGATATCCTCTACGATGAAATCGCCTGTCGTGCCAAGCTGTACGCCGATATTCTTTCCTTCCAAATCTGCTGCAGAAGCAATTTCTGAATCTGCCGGTACAATCACATACTGTACGGCTTCGTAATACTCGTCGGAAAAATCAACCATATTTTTACGCTCGTCCGTAATCGTCATGCCGGCAATCGCTACGTCGATCTTGCTTCCGATCGAAGCTACCAAAGAATCAAATTCCATGTTTTCTACGGTTACTTCCACGCCGATTTTCTCGCCGATTGCTTTGATAAGCGCCATATCGAAACCGTCCGGTTCCCCGTCGTCTCCTACATATTCAAACGGAGGAAATTCTGCGTTTGTACCTACATTTAAAACGCCGTCAGAAAGAGGTCCTTCTCCTTCCGAATTATCCTGTGCACTTTTTTCTGTGTCTGCTGCTGCATCCGCTGCATTTCCTGCTGCATCGCCGGATTCCGCCGTCTTGTCTTTCCCGTCAGATCCGCATCCTGCGAATGTCACGGTCATCGTCATTGCCAATAAAACTGCCGCTACTGTTTTTTTCATATTCTATTTTCCTCTCTTTCCTAACAAATCTTTTATATTGTAACATCTTTATTCATAAATACAAGTATAAAAATGAAAATCATGCAAGATTTCCAGAAAAAACAGGCTTTCTATGCAAAAATATACATAAAAAACCTGTAAACTTCCATCCTGTATGCAGCGCCCCTGTATTTTTTATCAAGACGCTTCTGTCAATTCATATATTTCAGGATCGTATCCCAGATGCGACTCTGCTCCAATCCCAGCTTCCAAAACGCCATGCCCGCCAGTTTGCTTTCTGACGCTGCTTTTAAACGAAGTTCCATAGATTCCGCATCTTCCAGCCAAACTTTATAGGTTTCCCCTCCGTTTACATATTCCGCATAATACTGACCGTCTTCTTCAGACCAGGAAGCTTCTGCTCCGTTTTCGGAAACCATATTCCAGGATTCTTCCATGCTGGATGCCTGAGACGTAAGCTCATACGGCACGTAATCTTCCGCTGCCGCCTCTACATCATCCGATGCCGCTTTCGGCGTTTCTTTCCAGATTCTTGTAAAAAACGGAGCTGCCAGAATCGTCTGTTCTGCCGGAACTTCTTTTAACGTATTTTTGATGCCGTCTCTGACAAATCCAATAGAAGCAACGGATCCTTCGTCCGAACCCGCATAATGCTCGTCATATCCCATAATAATCACATAATCCGCAAAGTTTGCCTGCTCGCTTCTGTTGTAAAAAGCCGTGTACTCGGTCGGTACATAGTTGTCTACCGACAATATGATTCCGTTATTCTCACATTTTAATGATAATTCCCGGATAAACTGAATATAACCTTCTCCTGCTTCCGTTTCAATCGCTTCAAAGTCTACGTTAATACCGTCAAAATCATATTGTATCGCAGCAGCAATCAGCTGATTGACCATATTCGTCCGTTTGGAAGTGTGCGTTAATACATTTGTCGTATCTACTTCTTTATTTTCCAGGTTGCTGACTAACGCCCATACCTCAACTCCCTGGCTGTGGCAGTAATCCACATATTCTTTGCTGGCAAGGTTCATCAATCCTCCCTCGTTGTCGTTTAAATAAAACCAGGTGGGAGATATAACGTTTAACCCTTTTGTTTTGGAAATCACGTCCGATACCGTACGGTTGGCATCTTTCGTCGTAACCTGATGCCAGCCCATATTGATCTTTTCCTCTTTTAAAATATGAGAAAATTCTTCTTTTTCAAAACTGTGTTTATATTTCTTCTGTTCTGCTTCTCCGAGTTTTTTGCTCCGGGCATAGCCTATAATGCCGGTTTCTGTGGCAACCTTATGCCAATCCTCCCCTTCCTCCAGTAAAATCAGGTTTTCTTCACTTTCTACATGAGCAAGGATCGGACTTTTGATGCCGCCTTTCACACGGATCTGCGTATCTTTTTTCACCGGAATCACAGAAGCGTCCGACCAGTCGCTTGTAACGACAATCCGGTCGGGGTCTTCATAAAAACGGTAATCCATATCGGTAAATTTTTTTACATATTCCAATGCAATGTAAGCAGTTTCCCCATCTGCAAACACAATCGTATATTTTTCACTCTTTTTTTCTTTTGTAATGTAATACTCTTTGCCGGAAGCCGGCGCGGAGATCACATCCGAAGGCGTCGTATACAATAATAGGTTTTCATTGGTATCCCAGTAAAAACGGCTGTTAAAGACCTCTTTTAAAGTATCGTAATCTACATACAGCATTCCGTCTTTGATCACAGCCTGCTGCGGTATGATCTCATGATTCAGTACAATCGCCGCAGAGGATTGTTCCGTTACGCCGAAATATTCGTATAAATCCATTTCCTCTTTTGTCGGTGTATATTTCTGAATGATCTTACCTATGATAAGAACCAATATTATGATCACAATCACTGCTGCAGCTAAAATTGCCGACTGCTTCACGCGCCTTTTGTCCATCCGTCTGTTCCTCCTTAGAATACGTACCTGTCTGTATCATACCTGTTTCTTTGGATATCACATTACCATCCTTTTTAAAGATTATACCATATTGACGGACAGATTCAAATACAGAAAACATCGGATTTTGTCCGAGTAACACAGTAAATCCCAATTTTTGATTATTCCATACATTTTAAATGATCCGGACACATAATAATTTGTCCGACATTCTTTATTACAGGAACCCGGCACAAATAAAAACAGCAAGAGGATTCTTTTCGAATTCCGTCTTGCTGTTTTCTCTTATTTCAACCGAACATTGAAACCGGAGGTAGAACAATATCCTTGATATTCTTCACTGTAATAATAAATCCCTATTGAAACCCGATATAAGTTTCCTTTCCATTGACTCAGATTTAAGTTGTCAAAAGAAAATTTTCCGTCTGCATCTGCATTGACGTACCAGCTGACGGCAGAATCTTCTACGCCGTCTTTATATACGGTAAGCTGTACGGCAGCCCCGGGTACAGAAACGGTTCCGGCTATTTTTGCTGTTGTTTTCTTTATGTGGTCTATGATCTGCGGCTCCGTAATCTCCACCGTATCGTTTATATTTTGATATTTCACCTGATCATTCAGCCATCCTTGATTTTCCGTAAACTTCTTTGGCATCTGTTCCATAATCTTTTCTTGTGTCAGATGATTGTATGTTAGATTGATTTTGTCCAAATTATGAAACTCGGTAAGGTCCGGCAGCCAATCCAGCTGATTGTGGCTGATATCCAATACGGATAATTTTTGGAGCGACGTCAGAACATAAATACGCGATAACTGATTTCCGGACAGATTCAAATACTCCAGCTTTCGAAACTTTAACACAAAGCTATAGTCTTTCAGCTGATTAAACGATACGTCCAGAATTTTTAAATCTCTTTGTTTTTTTATTCCCCAGGGTTCTTGTAACTGGTTTCGGCTTACATTGAGCTCCTCCAATTTTAACAGTTTTCTAATCAGGCTTATATTTGTTAAATTATTATCCGATACGTTCAGATTCTTCAGATTCTTTAATTTAGCAATTCCTTTTATATCTGTCAGGTGATTGGAAGCTGCATTCAGCGTTTCTAATTTCTTTAAACCCTTTATTGCCGTGATATTTGAAAGCTCATTGTGTTTTGCATTCAATATTTTTAATTTGCTTAGTTTCTCAATGCCGTTTAACTTTACCAGAAAATTGCCGGATACATCGAGAGAAGTAAGTTTTTTTAATTTCTTTAACGGTTTTAAGTCTTTCAGTTCATTATCGGATGCATTCAGTTTTTTCAGCCGGGATAGTTTTTCCACCCCTTTTAAATTTTTAAGTTTATTTCCCGAAACATCCAGTTTTTCTAACTTGCTTAAATAATAAATCCCTTTTAATGATTTTATGCTCTTATTGTTTACGTCAAAAGACCGAATAGTCTCCGCTTCCTGTTTGGTAAATGTTTGATTCGGTTTTTTCCCCAATTTTTTTGAAATCGCCTTATAAAGTTTCCGGTCCGGTATGCCGCTCTCATTGTTTTCAATTGTATCAGCCGCCATAACATGCAGTGACGGAACGGACAGAGCACATAATAAGATCACTGCACATAACGCTATTTTCTTACCCATTTATCATCCCTCCTATCTTGAAATTACCTTACTTTTCATAAACAAAATCTAATTTTCCTTTATTTGATTCGATACCACCGCATCGAGGAATCGATATAATAATCATGCTCTTTGTCATATTCCAAACAAATACCTATGCTTATTTCACATTTTCTACCCCCGAATTTTTTCAGATCCAGATGATCAAACACGAAATACCCGTTTTCATCTACATCTGCATAGATATATGAAGTAAAATCATCGTCATCATTCATATTTTCATCGATTGTAATCTGCATCTTTTCTGCCGGCATATGGATGCGTCCGGCAATTTTAGTCGTATTTCCATTGATCATCTCAATGTTTGCAGGTTCGATAAAATCGATTGAATAATCTATATTCTGCTTAGAAAGACATTCCGCAAGCCACTCATCTCCATAAGTAAAACATTTTTTGGGAATTTTTTTCCGGATCGTACCTTCTTCTTCGCTGATTTGATTATACCAGAATCCTATTGTTTCTAATTTTGCGTTTGCTGCCAGGTTCGGAAAGTTTGCTATTTTATTATAACTTATGCCTAAACTTTCTAAGTTGGTTAAATTTACCGCCTCGGGAATTGCAGTCAATTGGTTATCATTGACTACCAGTGTTTGCAGTTTTTTTAACGACGAAACATATGCCAGATTTTGCAGCTGATTCGAGTCTGCATGAAGCAGCGTTAATTTTTTTAACTTTTCCACCCCCTGCAGGCTTGTTAACTTATTTTGACTGACATACAGTTCTTCTAGTTTAACCAGATTTGCAACTTCCGAAATACTCGTCAATTGGTTTCTGCCCAGTCTCAATAAGTATAATTTCTTCTGGTTTTTTAACCCTTTTAAACTGTTAATCTCATTGTTAGATAAATCAAGGGTACGCAGATTCTTTAAATTTTTCAATTCATTGATATTTTTAAGATTATTTCCATTCAAATATAAGCTTTCTAATTTCTTCTGGTTTCCCAATCCTTTCAGGTTTTCCACCTGATTAAACCAAATATTCAGACTTTTCAGTTCTTTCAGGTTCTTTAATTCTTTTACGCTGCGGATCTGATTCCGTTCCAGATGCAAAGATTCCATTTTTTTCAGCTTTTCTATTCCGGATAAGCTGTTTATTTCATTTTCGCTGGCATCCAGTATTTTTAACTTCTTAAGCGTTTTCAGCTGTTTTAAATTTTTTAAGGAATTACGAGAAATATTTAATTCGGTTAGATTGGTAAGGCTTTGAATGCCTTTTAAATTTTTTAATCCGTTTGCTTCTAAATCCAGCTGCTTTAACTGTTTTAAATATTTTATTCCTTTAAGATTTTTGATACCCTTATAACTTGCATTCAAAAACTTTAGTTTGGCCGCTTCCTGTTTGGTAAATTTCTTATTTGGTTTTTTGCCCAGTTCTTTTAATATGGCACGGTACAGCTTTTTATCCGGAATGCCGCTGTTGTTATTCTCTATCACATCACCTGCCGAAACCAACGATGCCGGAACGATACATAAACAAAATAGTAGGAATAAATAAAGCACTGCTTTATTCATTTTTGTCATATTATCCAAACCTCCCTTAAAATAAAAATTATTTTTATTAGTTTTGTACAAAATATTTTATCACATTAACAATTTTTTGTAAATATTTCTAATGCATCAATTATAATAAAATTCTTTTTTTTACATTTAAAAGAAATAATTTTCCCTTGAATATTCTTGAATTTTTTCAATCAGGCCTTATTTAAAATTGATCATCCGACAATCCTTTTCCCACTAAACAAGAAATTTTTTCATAAATAATTCACTTAATATTCATATCTTTTGTTTGACAACCAAACTTCTGTATATTATAATTACACTATAACATTGTTACCCTAAGTAACCAATAGTTATATTTGCATTACTTCATTTAATGTTATATAATTAGAAATTAATAAAATAAGAAAGGCAGGTAATACCTATGCTGCAAAAAATCCCTGATAATTTAACGCGCCGTGATATGGATATCATGAACATTTTATGGCAGAGCGAAGAGCCTATGACTGCTTCACAGATTGCCGGTGTTAATCCGGATCTTACGATCAATACCGTACAGGCAGTTATCCGTAAGCTCTTAAAAGAAAAATTAATTAAAATTGATAACATCGTGTACAGCGGTACCGTTCTTTGCCGTTGCTATACCCCTGCAATCTCTGCAGATGATTTTGCACTATCACAATTCAGTTGTGAATATCAGAAAATTCAGGAACGCATTTCGAAAAAAACTTTAGTATCCGCTTTGTTAGGATGTGAGACTAATTCTGATGTGATTCGGAAAGATATTGATGAATTACAGTCCATGCTGGACGAATATAAGAAAAAATTATAATTTTTACTAAGGAGGCAGAATTATGATACGGTTTTCTTTCTCTTCCTTTTATATGTCAATCATATTTGTGAATCTCATGATTCTGTTACTCTTTATCATATTCCAGAATCAAAAGCTGATGCTGAAACTTGGGCTGCCCATCATAGGGAGTGTTGTCTTTGTGACGATACTTCGTATGATGTTGCCCTTTGAATTTTTATTCTTATCGCATAATATTTATTTTCCGGAGACAATTTCTAGAGTAATCAGTGACGTTCAACACCCTTATTTCTTCAATGGTCGTTTTTCAATTATTACATTTATTTTAGTCATATGGATTATTGGAGCAGTTATTTTTGCCATTCGCTCATTTAAGGAAGAACGTAATTTTGCGAAACATCTAAAGAAAAGTCTTCACAAACTTCCAGAATCAAATCCTGCCTGTCAGGTAATGAAAGATATACAAAGAGAATTTCCAAAATCTAAGTGTATTAAATTATGGACATCTCCATTAATTTCATCTCCAATTATTTATGGGTTGAGAAATCCCTACATATTACTTCCAGAAGATTTGATTTTAACTAAAAAGCAACTTTATTATATATTACGCCATGAAACCGTTCACTATCTACACCATGATTTATTATTAAAACACGCGTTTCATATTATCTGCATTATTTACTGGTGGAATCCTCTCTGTATTTATCTACGTTCCAAATTTGATATATTTTTAGAAATGCGAGTAGATAAATATGTATCAACTTCTACTAAACAAAAAGTTGAATACTTTGAATGTATTCTTTTTATTGCTAGATACATTCTACATTCGAATTTTACAAATAAGATTGCAAGTTCAATATCTTTTTGTAAAAATCCTAATTCAGACTTAAAATACCGCTTTGATTTACTAATGAAAAGTGAACATCATCTTATATCAAAGAAGAAAACGAATATTTTATTGATTTCATTTATTTTAATGTTCTTTCTTTCATTTACGTTTATATTTGAAGCGACATATGACGGGCTTGAAAATACCACAAATATTACTTCTCCAAATAAAGAAAATTGCTATTTTATAAAAACATCAAATGACAACTATGAAGTTTATCTTAATGGAAAATATATTACAATAGAAGAGTCCTTGGATTATTATCCGAACGATATTCCTATTTACGACAGAGAGGAGGTGAAAGAATATGAAGAAGATTAGTCGTCTGGCTAAGTGTGCAACTTTAGCTCTGCTTTTGTTAATTACAACCGCCCCAATCAGTTATTTTAACAATGCTATGATTGTTTCTGCTTCCGATATCCAGCCACATGCAGATGATATTCGCTGGAGATTCAAAACAGAAAACGGAAAAACATACAAACGTTTATATAACTATACAAAAAAAGTATGGGTTGGCGATTGGATCTTAGTAGGTTAATCTCTTTTTGTTTTTACAAAAGATAATATATAGGTAAGCCCTGTGCTGATTTCTATTTTTAGCACAGGGCTTTTTATGTTGTCTTTTATCTTTTTATCTGACATTCCAACCCGGCATTGAGGAACCTGAATCAGAACGTATTCTTTGCAATAATCCCATATGAATATAGTGACAAATTGAAATATTCTGCTTCATTGACAAGGAACTGTTCTTAACATACCCTGTCAAACCGAAGCTCTGTTAACACCCCCTGATCGTAAATATAATCCCGCATATACGCATTTTCTTCGTTTACGCAAACTGCGTCTGCGATTCCGGAAGAATTACTTGGTATCCCTTCCAGACATAACGCAATTCCTTTTTGTTCAATTTTCTGCAGCTCGATCAATAGCCGCAGTTTTCCATAATTGCCCATATGCCATGTTCCCGCTTACCTTCGGAATGCACAACTGCGTTTTGTGAAAAACTATCGTATCCTTCCAGGTATCCGCGGCTTTTTTCTTGCTTCAGCGGCAAGTTGTCCCAGCATAAGATCCATATAGGGGAATAATTCTTCCGGAATCTTTCTCGGATCTGCAATGGTAGGAATTTCTGCAATTTCTATTCCAAATTCCTTTTCTATTTTTCTTTTCTTTGATTTCTGCATTGTTCTGGAACAATATACAGCCTCTATACTTCCCCAGCTCTCATGTGCTATCGTATGCAGCATCTTCTTTACTGCAAACTCCTGCCAGGGATTTATATTCAAAAGAAATATCTTTACATCGCATCGGAGCAATTCTTCCCGAAACTTCCAATATGCATCTCCAAAATCCATGATAACTTTTTGATAATTACGAGTCGTAAAGACCGGAATCTGCTCTTGTTTAAATTCCGGATAGTAGTGAACTCCGAAATCCGAAAAATAACCTTTACAATTACATTCTTTCCAATGAGACAGTTCCCCATGGCCATTTAGCTCCAGACAGGCGGTTTTTTCACCAAGCCCGCTTGCTGCATAATTTGCCAATGCTACAGATAAGTGAGTGACTCCGCTTCCACGGATACTTCCTGCAATTCCTATGCTTTTGATTTTGTACTCCTTTTTCTTTCAGCAGCCTTTGAAACAGACGTTCTTTTTCCCTTGTCATAAGAAAAGGATTTTTATCTAACGGAAAACAATATACACATTGCTGATACAGGGAAGCATACCGCTTTGCCTGTTTCATATCTCCGTAATTTGTGATGAGAGCAAGTCCTTTTGCATATTTTACTTGATGATAGACTTGTGAGGCATATTCTCTTTCCCATGCCCTGCTCCCTGTCAGAAATAAAAATATATCCGCTTCCTCTAAAAGTGCTCTCTTCCAATCGGTTCCGAAATCAAATACTTCTACAGCATTTTGCGGAACCTTTACTGCAACACCTTCGCCATACGCTGGCATTCCGAAAAAACTTCCTCTGCGGTAAAGTCCGCCTTCTTTCGTAAAGCCACCCTCTCGGATGATCTTTCGCAAATCATCACTGGAATTGGTTTCCCGGTATACCGCGCGTATATTCTGCTGATTTAAATATTGCGTAAAGGAAAGAGATAGATGCGTCGTTCCTATGTGCGGCTGGCTGCCGGCAGCAACTATTTTTTTTAAGAGATGCTTTTGATAATATGAATGGTTCTTTGACTGCATATGCTCTGCAAGTGTATCCTGAAATGCTTCCATGCTTTCATAACGTTGTTTCGGATCGAAATTGGAAGCTTTCTTTGCAATATGCAAAAGAGATCTGGATACGCCGCTTTCTTCGGCACAGATCAAATCCTCCAGCAATTTACCGATACTATAGATATCTGTCCGAATATCGATATTTGCTTTGTCTGATTTTTCCGGCGCACAATACTGCGGAGTTCCATAATTTTGAAATTTATTCCCCGGTTCTCCTAAAAACACTGAAATACCAAAATCAATCAATCGAACGCCCTTAAATCCTATGATAATATGCTCGGCTTTCAAATCCTGGTAAATCAGTGGATTCGGTTTTAAATGGTGCATATCATTAAGTATGGACGCAGTTTCTTTAATTGTCTGGTAAATAAAATCCGGGGTAATACATGATGATCGAAGCAGCAACGCTTCTAAAGATTCACCCTCAATATATTCCTCTATCATATAATAGGAATCTTCATCTTCTTCCATATCATATAGTTTTGGAACTTTGGGATGGTTCAGACGGTTCAGGATCCTTGCTTCCCGAACTTTCCAGGCAAAATCGGACTTTTTTGAGATTTGTTTGATTGCCCGATATTCACCTAGTGTTTGATGCCTGGCAAGATACACTTTACTGCCGCTTCCTCTTCCAAGTTCTGAAAGAATCAGGTATCTGCCAAACAATAGTATTTCTTGAATTTTTCTATCGCTCCTTCCTGTTTTATCGGAAAAAGCATCTCTTGATGTATTATATAGCATAATATACAAGTATAATCAATAGGTTTTCTTTTTATTTTAGTTAGTTTATAAATCTTTTATAACAAATTATACTTTACAGACTATAGGTATTTGATTATAATAAGATAGGTTTACCTAATTTTCCCGATAAGGAAGTGAAAGAATGAAAATTGAAAAAGTAAATGATAACCAAATCAGATGTACTTTAACACAACAGGATCTTGCGAACCGCCACCTGAAATTAAGTGAACTGGCATACGGCACGGAAAAGGCAAAGATGCTTTTTCATGATATGATGCAACAGGCAAGTTATGAATTCGGCTTTGAAACGGGTGATATTCCTCTTATGATAGAAGCCATTCCTATCTCAACAGAATCCGTGATTTTGATTATTACCAAAGTCGAATATCCGGAAGAATTAGATACTCGTTTTTCTAAGTTTTCAGATATGCCAGAAGGATACGATGACTATTCCGAATCGAATACCAAAGATATATTTTCCGAAAGCGCAGATGATATTTTGGGTCTTTTCCGCAAGATTTCCGAAGAGAAGACATCAAATTCCGACATAAGCAGCACGATCGACCATTCCGTCGGTACAAATTCTACAAAAGCTTCTGTAAAAGAAGATAATGTCAATGTTCCCATTGATTTAACGAAGCTGTTTATTTTCCATAACCTTGCAGAGATCCAGAGACTTGCACATATTTTAAAAGGGTTTTATGAAGGAGACAATACTCTATTTAAAGATGAAGGAAAAATGCTTTATTATCTGATTATGCACAAAAGCAATATGTCTCCGGAAGTATTTAATAAAGTCTGCAATATTCTGGCAGAATATGCAAATCAGGGAGTTGTTACTCCTTCTTCTGAGGCCTATTTTACAGAACATCACAAAATTATCTGCAGACACAATGCACTGCAGACTTTCTCTCTTTTATAAAAATTCTAAAAAAGCCGTGAAACAATCCATATTTGTTTCACGACTTTTTCTTATTCAGCAAGATCTTTTGCTAAAAATGTATTAATTTCTTCTACCAGAGCATCCGGCTCAATTCCATGAACCATAGCGGCTTCTTCGATCGTTTCCATCTGAGAAGACGGACATCCAAGACAATGCATCCCAATGTTTAAAAGAACGGGTGCAATGTTTGCATCGATCTGAAGTAATTCTCCGATCATAGTAGATTTTGTAACCTGTGCCATAGAAATTCCTCCTTTATCCGGATCAGTATCTGCCGTTTTCGGCGATCCATTCATAGTTTCTGACTTGGTTATTATAATACCAATTGACTGTTTTTGCAATTGTTTCTTCCAGGTTTCCATGTTCTTTGAAAAAAACCTGATTACTACTTGTATTCCCTATTCTTTTGTATTAAAATATCCGTAAGCTGATAACGGCTTAATAATTGCATTACATAAGGAGGATTTTACCAATGGCATACGTTATTACAGATTCTTGCGTTAACTGTGGAACCTGCGAAGGTGAATGTCCGGTAGGAGCTATTTCTTCTGGCGACGGAAAGTATGAAATCGATCCGGGCTCATGCGTAGACTGCGGTACTTGTGCAGGCGCTTGTCCTACAGGAGCAATCGAACAGGGCTAAGAAGAGTCAGAGAACTTAAAAAAACTGTGTACCGGTTATTTTGACCTGTGTACACAGTTTTTTCTTTTTCTTTATGTAGTCACTTCTTTTTTTGCAAATAAACGATGCGGTTCTTTTTTCTTTGCGCCGCTTTTCAGCTTTTTCACATTCAATTCCCGAATCGCCGCATCCAGTTTTCGAAAACGTTCTTCTTCCTGCTCATCCTGCTCACGCATCAAATAATTCATCTCTTTTAGTACACGGTCGCCTACATTTTCGCCGATTTCTTTGCTTAAATCCTGATTATTATCCGCTAAAGCTTCTTTTACGATTCCGCTCATTAAGATCCGAAACTGCGCCATCTTTTCTTCCGCAGAAGTATAACTTACAGTCTGCTTGACGGCTGTCGGCTGATTTGGCACGCTTCGTTCCGCTAATGCGGCGTTTGCGTTTGTCAAAGCCGCCGCTTCTTCCGGATTCTTCCCGTTGTGGATCACCATCTTGATTGCTTTTAACTGGTATCCCTGTTCTTTCAGTTCTTTTATCTTAAGGAATTGCTGTATGTTCTCTTTGGTATAATAGCGATGCCCCATTTCGTTGCGTGGAATATTAAGCTGCAGCTCTTCTTCCCAATAACGAAGTACATGTGCTTCCACATTCACCAGACCGGCGGCATCCGAAATCATATAACGTAGCTTGTCCAAATGAACTGCCTCCTTCCTCTGTATTCATTATAGAAGAGAATAGAACAATTCGCAACGAATTTTGGTCGTGAAGATTCGACGGCATTATTTTTCCATATTTGCAAACTTTGTATACTGCGGCAGCCATACCAGGTTTACCGTTCCGATCGGACCGTTTCTCTGTTTTGCAATAATAATTTCCGCAATATTTTTCATATCCGTATCTTTGTTATAGTAATCGTCCCGATAAATAAACATCACAACGTCTGCATCCTGCTCGATTGCACCGGATTCCCTCAAATCGGAAAGCATCGGTCTGTGATCCGGACGCTGCTCTACGGCACGGCTTAACTGAGAAAGGGCGATGACAGGAACATTTAATTCTCTTGCCAGTCCTTTTAACGATCTTGAAATATCCGAAATCTCCTGCTGCCTGGAATCAGTTCTCCCGCTGCCTGTCATAAGCTGCAGATAATCAATTATAATCAATTTCAGATCGTGTTCCAATTTATATTTCCTGCATTTACTTCTTAATTCGGATATTGAGATTCCTGGCGTATCGTCAATAATCAAATGGGATTTTCCGATTACATCTGCTCCTTCAATGAGTTTTTCCCAATCCGAATCATTTAGATTACCGGAACGCAGAATCTGGGCGTCTACTCTTGACTCTAAGGAAAACAGACGGTTGACCAGCTGTTCTTTTGACATTTCCAGACTGAAAATCGCCGTTGCTAAATTCTCATGAAATGCAACATATTGAGCAATATTCAATACTAACGCAGTTTTTCCCATAGAAGGCCTTGCCGCAACCAGAATAAAATCCGAATTCTGCAGGCCAGACATCTTATAGTCTAAATCCATAAATCCGGTAGGGATTCCCGTAACGTTTCCCTGAGTTTTTGACGCCTGCTCAATCTTTTCCAAAGCATTCAGCACAATTTCCTTGATAGGAACAAATTCTCTGACTCCCCGGTTCTGCAGAAGATGAAATATATTTTTTTCGGTATCTGCAAGAATATCCTCCAATTCTCCTTGACCGGAATAACATTTATTTTCGATGTCCTCCGTGACACGGATCAACGCACGTAATACGGACTTATCTTTTACAATCTGTGCATAAGATTTTACATTTGCAGAAGTAGGCACGGCAGTAATCAAGTCCCTGACAAACTCAAGACTGCTGATTTCTTCCGGCACATTCATAGCTTTTAACTTTGCCTGCAGCGTAACAAGATCTACCGGTTCTCCGGCATTGTAAAGTTCTACCATAGACTGAAACAAAAGCCCGTACTGCTGATAATAAAAATCTTCCTGCAAAAGCATTTCTATCGCGATGACAATGGCTTCTTTGTCCATGATCATAGAACCTATGACAGACTGCTCTGCCTCTAAGCTATTGGGCATGATCCGTTTAATCAGAACTTCTTCCATGAAGGTATTCTCCCTTATCTTTTATTCTGCACTAACATGTACCCTTAAAATTCCGGTTACCTTAGAATGAAGACGAAGAGATATTTCATGCATTCCAAGACTTTTGATCGGTTCCGACAACTGCATTTTTTTCTTGTCGATTTCCAGATCCAGCTGTGTTTTTACTGCCGCCGCAATTTCTTTTGTGGAAACGGAGCCGAAAGTTCTGCCCCCTTCTCCAGTCTTAATCTTGACTTCTACTTTTAAATCTTCCAGTTTCTTGGCAAGTTCCTTTGCTGCCTGCAGATTTTCTTCTTCTACTTTTTCTTTATGCTGGTTCTGCAGCTTTAAATCATTCAGATTTTTATTGTTGGCTTCTACCGCCAGTTTTTTGGCAAACAGAACATTCCTCGCATATGCATCGTTGGCATTTACGATTTCTCCCTTTTTTCCTACTGATTTTACATCCTGTAATAAGATTACTTTCATATATCTATTTCTCCTTCCTCAATCATTTCATCAATTGTATTCTGCAGAGAACGTTTCGCCTCGGAAAGCGTACAATTTACCAACTGTGCGCCCGCCACATTCAAATGTCCGCCTCCGCCTAACCTTTCCATAATCAACTGCACATTGATCTCGTCGATTGATCTGGAACTGATAAATATTTTACTTTGATATTCTGTCAGTACAAAAGAAGCTTTGATACCGATAATATTTAAAAGTTCATCCGCTGCCTGTGCACCTACGATCGTAGGACTTTCCATCTTGCCCGGACAGACGGAAATAGCAAACGCTCCTTTATAGACTTCCGCATGACGTACTACTTCGGCTCTTGCTTTATAAGAATTCATATCATTTCTCAAAAGCTTTCTTACCCTTGTCACTTCGGCTCCGCATCTCCTTAAATAAGCGGCTGCTTCAAAGGTACGTACGCCTGTTTTTGTCATAAAGTTATTTGTATCAATCAAAATACCCGCATAAATGCAATCTGCTTCACTCGGCTCCAGTTTAATATTTTCCGTAAAATACTGCAATACTTCTGCAATCATCTCACAGGTGGAAGAGGCGTATGGCTCTATATAAGATAAAATCGGATTTTGTATCACTTCATTTCCCTGTCTGTGATGATCAAATACGACGACTGCATTTCCCCTGTTTAACAATTGCGGACATTCCGTATAATTCGGACGATTGGTGTCTACAACCATAACAAGCGTATTCCGGGTGATCAGTTCCATTGCCCGCTCACTGTTGATAAATAAATCTTCCGGATATCCCTTTTCCGGACTGAAACATTCCTTCAGCGGACGAAGCGAAGACGTTACTTCATTTAAAACAATCTGCGCCTTTTTATTTAACACTTTTGCCGCGCAGTATACGCCGATTGCCGCGCCAAAGGAATCTACGTCGCTGATATTGTGCCCCATAATGATTACATTTTGACGGCTCTCCAATGTTTCACGCAGCGCATGCGCCTTAATTCTTGCTTTCACCCGGGTATTCTTTTCTACTGTTTTAGATTTTCCTCCGTAATAGTAGACTTCTTCTCCCTTTCTTACGACGACCTGATCGCCGCCGCGTCCCAATGCCAAATCGATTGCCATGCGGGAATACTCATAGTTAGTATTGTAACTGTCTCCATGAATGCCGATACCGATACTGAGAGTAACCGCCATCTCATTTCCCACTTTTACGCTTTTTACTTCTTCCATCAGCTTAAATTTATCTTCTTCCAGTACGTTTAAATACTTGTATTTAAACACGACGAAATATTTATCTTTTTCCGTTTTTCTTACCAGAGCGTCTACTTTGGAAAAATATGCGTTTACTTTTCGATCGATCAATGCCGCCAGAAGAGAACGTTTTACATCTTCGATACTCTCCAGCGCTTCGTCATAATTATCAATATATACGAGCGCCGCCACCAGCTTCTGTTCCTGATTCGCCTTCATATATTCATTCAGCTTCGTTTCATCATAAAGGTACAACGCAATCAAACGGTCATTTTCCTTAACTTCTACGATACTTCCGTCATCCATTTCATGTTCAAATGATATACGAGTCAGTTCCGCTCTGAAAATCTTATCTTCCCAGCCTATGCTGATGTCTGCTTTTTCTCCTTTTTGAAGTTCTTCTTTGGAAATCATCGGAAAAATACTGAAAATGGATTTATGATATCCCTTGTCTTTTCCGGTCAGAGCTACAAATTTCTTATTGACCCATAGAATCCTTCCATCCAGATCCAGCAGTGCATAAGGCACGTCAAAGTCGTCTAAAAGCTTCTTTTGTATGGTTGCATACTGTGTGGCAAAATGAATCATCTCTTTTGTCAATGCGGGTTTGTTTCGGATATAAAATACAAATACGCAGACAGAATACAAAAAGATAAACCCTGTCAGAATCATTCCTGCTCTTTTATCTTCAAAATAAATCAATATGTTTAAAAGAATTAAGAAAATATTGATATACATCGGCAGATAAAGATAGTTCTTCAATCTGCCTTTTAATTTCAAATTCTGTTTCATAATTCCTCCCTTATGGAATTCATTCAAAAATGCTATCGTTATTTCATAAAAGCATTCTTATTATAGCATTTCACGCCACAGAGATAAAGATTTTTATAAATGAAGCACACGTTCCTTTATTTCCTGGGTTCTGCCCTGATTCCAATACTGCGTTCCGATATAACCGCAGGTACGTCTTGCAACGCTCATGGTATTCTGATCCCGGTTGCCGCAGGCCGGACATTCCCATGCCAGCTTGCCGTGTTCGTCCGTAATAATTAAGATTTCTCCGTCGTATCCGCATCTGCTGCAGTAATCGCTTTTCGTATTCAATTCCGCATACATAATATTCTCATAGATGTGCTTCATCACAGCCAAAACAGCCGGCAGGTTGTCTTTCATATCCGGAACTTCCACATAACTGATCGCTCCGCCGGGAGAGAGCTTTTGAAATCCTGCCTCAAACTTTAATTTTTCAAATGCGTCGATCTCTTCGGTTACATGAACGTGATAGGAATTTGTAATATAATTTTTATCCGTAACCCCTTTTATGATACCGAATCTTTTCTGCAGTTGTTTTGCAAATTTATATGTTGTTGATTCCAATGGCGTACCGTACACGGAGAAGTCAATCTGTTCTTTTTCTTTCCACTTTGCACAGGCATCGTTGAGATGCTGCATCACTTCTAAGGCAAACGGAGTTGCAGAGGGATCTGTATGGTTCTTTCCCGTCATATAATGGACGCATTCGCAAAGACCGGCATATCCCAACGAAATAGTTGAATAACCGTTTTTCAAAAGCGGATCGATCGTTTTGCCTTTTTCCAGACGGGCAAGCGCCCCGTTCTGCCATAAAATCGGCGCAATATCGGATTTCGTTCCCAACAGACGATTATGCCTTGCCATCAAAGCCAAATAACATAACTCCAGCCTTTCGTCAAAAATTTTCCAAAAACTGTCAAAATCTCCCTGTGACGAACATGCAATATCAACTAAATTGATCGTACAGACTCCCTGATTAAACCTCCCGTAAAATTGAAACTGATCGCTTTCGTCTTTATATACCGTTAAAAACGAGCGACAGCCCATACAGGTATATACATTTCCCTGTTTTAGTTCTTTCATCACTTTTGCGGAAATATAATCCGGAACCATTCGTTTTGCCGTACATTCTGCCGCCAAAACCGTTAAATCCCAAAACGGGCTGTCCTCTGTGATATTATCTTCGTCCAGAACATAAATCAGTTTCGGGAACGCCGGCGTGACATAAATACCTTTTTCGTTTTTTACGCCGAGTATTCTCTGCTTTAAAATAGAACGAATCACCATGGCAAGATCTGATCGATCCTGTCCTTCCGGCGCTTCGTCTAAATACATAAACACCGTAATAAAAGGCGCCTGTCCGTTTGTCGTCATTAACGTAACCACCTGATACTGGATCGTCTGCACGCCTTTATCAATATCCTTCTGCACGCGTTCTTCTGCTACGCGATTGATCTGATCATCATCCGCTTTTATATTCGCAGCCAAAAATTCTTCCAATACCTCTTTCCGAAATTTTTTTCTGGATGCTGAGACAAATTTGGATAAATGATATGCGCTGATCGACTGACCGCCGTATTGGCTGGATGCAACCTGCGCGATAATCTGTGAAGCTACGGTACAGGCAACCGAAAATGAATTCGGACGATCAATCTTTGTTTCGCTGATCACGGTTCCGTTTTGCAGCATATCATCCAGATTGACCAGACAGCAGTTATGAATATGCTGTGCAAAATAATCTGCATCATGAAAATGAATCAACCCGTTTTCATGTGCTTCCCATACCTTCGGAGGAAGAAGAAAACGTTTTGTAATGTCTTTGCTGACCTCTCCTGCCATATAATCTCTCTGCGTAGATGCCAAAAGAGGATTCTTGTTGGAATTTTCCTGTTTTGCTTCCTCATTCTGGCTTTCAATGATTGTCATAATCTGCGCATCCGTCGTATTGGACTGACGTACAAGCTGACGTTTATATCGATATGTAATATAAGCTTTTGCGACATGATAGGCTCCCTGCCGCATAATCTGATACTCTACCGCATCCTGAATTTCTTCTACATTCATGGCACGAATTGATTTCTTGCAGATTTCTTCTACCTTGCGAGAAATTTCCTGTATCTGTTCCGTCGTCAGTCGGTCAGACGGTTCCACTTCTTTATTTGCCTTATGTACGGCAGCTATAATTTTTGTAATATCAAAACCTACTTCTTCTCCGGACCGTTTTATAATCTTCACTGAAATTCCTCCTATATCAAATCGCATGATTCTTTATATTGTAACATGTTTTCTTCTATCTTAAAAGGAACAAAACTTTAATTTTCTTTCACCTGTTCATAAAGATTATTTCCGTTCCTGTCAATAACTACAACTGCGGGAAAATCTTTGACTTCTATTTTTAAAATTGCTTCCGCTCCTAAATCTCCGTAACAGACGGTTTCCGATTTTACAATACATTTTGATAAAAGAGCTCCGGCGCCGCCGACCGCCGCAAAATATACCGCACCGTTTCTGACCATGGCATCTACGACCTGCCTGTTTCTTTTTCCTTTTCCGATCATGGCCTTACAGCCCATATCTAATAGAACAGGCGCATATGCATCCATCCGGCTTGCAGTTGTAGGACCTGCGGAACCGATCGGTCTTCCTTCTCTGGCAGGAGAAGGCCCCATATAGTAAATTGTTGCATCTTTGATCTCAATCGGAAGTTCTTCCCCCCGTTCTAAAGCTTCCATCATACGCTTATGCGCCGCATCCCTTGCCACATAAACACTTCCTGACAGATATACATAATCCCCGCAGCTTAAATCTGCCGTAATTTCATTTGTAATCGGTGTTTTTATATATTTATCCATAAGATTCTCCGTTTCCGCTGCTGTTATCCACAATGTTACTGTTCTTTGATTATATCGTTCTTACAACATGGCGGTTTGCATGACAGCAGATATTGACCGCCACAGGAAGTCCGGCAATATGCGTCGGATACGTAAGGATGCCGACAGAAAGAGCCGTTACATTTCCTCCGAGCCCTCCGGGACCTATGCCAAGCCGGTTGATTTTTTCCAATAACTCCAGTTCCAGCCGGCATATATGAGGAATCGGGGAATGTTCCCCTGCATCTCTTGTCAATGCACGTTTTGCCAGAATAGCCGCCTTCTCAAAATCTCCGCCGATTCCCACGCCGACTGCCATGGGAGGACAGGCATTCGGACCCGCGTCGGAAACTGCACTTAAAACCGCCTGTTTGATACCTTCGATCCCGTCAGAGGGTTTTAACATAAAAATACGGCTCATATTTTCACTTCCGAATCCCTTTGGAGCGAAGGTAATCTTCACCTGATCTCCCGGTATGATCGAATAATGGATGATTGCCGGCGTATTATCTTTTGTATTTTCCCTCAGAATGGGATCGGACACAACGGATTTGCGCAGATAACCTTCAGTATATCCCCTCCGTACTCCTTCATTGACCGCGTCTTCTATAGGACTTCCTTCAAAGTGTACATCCTGGCCGATTTCCATAAATACAATTGCCATACCGGTATCCTGACAGATTGGAATCATCTCTGCTTCTGCAATCTCAAGATTATCTGCTAACTGGTCTAAGATCTTTGTTCCAAGTTCCGATTGTTCCGATTGCCGTGCTTCCTTAAGACACTGCTTCATATCTTCAGAAAGGCTGTAATTAGCCTCTATACACATTTCTTTTATTGTCCGGATCACAAGATCCGTATCGATCGTACGTATCATACCTTAAATTCCTCCTGTTCCTGTGAAAGCTGCCTGTTGCATAACAGAAAGGGAGCTTTTCCATTACAAGCCCCCTTCCTCACTCCGTCGGTCTGTTTATTCTGTTATCTCTTCTTTCGCTTTATCTATTTCTTCCATTAAATTTTTATCTTCTCTGACCTTTGCAATGCTGGCAATCGTCACATCTTCATCCATATTGATCAGCTTCACGCCGGACGTCACGCGTCCTAAAATAGAAATGTCTTCCACTTTCATACGGATGATAATACCTTCCGTCGTAATAATCATGATTTCATTTTCATCATTCACCGCTTTGATACCGATTAAATAACCTGTTTTATCGGTGATTTTATAACATTTTACGCCCTTTCCTCCCCGGTTCTGAGAAGAAAATTCTTCCATTCTCGTCCGTTTTCCAAGACCTTTCTCCGAAGCAATCAAGAGATACTCTCCCTGAGTATCCATCTGCATTCCAATCACTTCATCCCCGTCTGTCAGGTTCATACCGATCACGCCCATAGAATTGCGTCCGGTGCTTCTGACATCTGTTTCATGGAAACGGATACATTGACCATATTTTGTCACCAAAATAATGTCTTTTGTATTATCCGTTTTCTTTACTTCAATCAGCTCGTCATCTTCTCTTAAATGGATCGCAGAGAGACCGGTCTTACGTATATTTGCATATTCCCGAATATGCGTTTTTTTGACAATTCCTTTTTTTGTCGCCATAAACAGGTAATTTCCGTCCTGATACTCGCTGATCGGAATGACTGCCGTAATCTTTTCCCCTGGCTGCAGCTGCATCAGGTTAATAATTGCCGTTCCTCTGGCAGTCCGCGAAGTCTCCGGAATTTCATAAGCTTTCATTCGATACACTTTCCCGTCATTGGTAAAGAACATCAGATAATGATGCGTTGTCGTCATCAAAAGCTCTTCGATATAGTCGTCCTCGATCGTTTCCATTCCTTTGATGCCTCTTCCTCCCCTGTGCTGGCTTCTGAAGTTATCCACACTCATACGCTTGATATAACCGAGTTTTGTCATACAGATGACTGTATTCGTCTTTGGAATCATATCTTCCATCGAAATATCATACTCGTCAAAACCGATCGAAGTCCTCCGCTCATCTCCGTATTTTTCTGAGATCAGCATGATTTCTTCCCTGATCACGCCCAAAAGCTTCTTCTCGTCTGCTAAAATTGCTTTTAATTCTGCAATTTTTTCCATCAGTTCTGCATATTCGTTTTCAAGCTTTTCTCTCTCTAAGCCGGTAAGCGCACGCAGACGCATATCTACAATTGCCTGCGCCTGTACGTCCGTCAGATGAAAACGCTCCATCAGCCTTTGCTTTGCTTCATTTGTCGTACGACTGCTCCGTATAATGGAAATCACTTCATCGATATGATCAAGAGCGATCAGAAGGCCTTCCAAAATGTGTGCCCGCTCCTGCGCTTTATTCAGATCATACCGTGTCCTTCTAGTTACCACCTCTTTTTGATGCGCAAGATAATAATCCAGCATTTGGTGCAGATTCAAAACTTTCGGTTCGTTATTGACTAGCGCGATCATAATCACACCGAACGTATCCTGAAGCTGTGTATGTTTAAATAATTGATTGAGCACCACTTTTGCGCTGACATCACGTCTTAATTCGATACAGATTCTCATTCCCTGACGATTTGACTCGTCTCTTAAATCTGTGATCCCGTCTATTTTTTTATCTCGGACAAGATCCGCCATTTTCTCAATCAGACGCGCTTTATTTACCATAAACGGAAGTTCGGTTACCACAATACGGCTTTTTCCGTTTGGCATCGGTTCGATATCGGTTACTGCACGCACACGAATCTTTCCTCTTCCGGTCCGATATGCCTGTTCGATCCCGGATGTTCCGAGTATTGTACCTCCTGTGGGAAAATCAGGTCCCTTGACGATTTTTAAAATTTCTTCTAACTCGGTTTCCCTGTCCTCTGACACCTGATTGTCTATGATTTTTACAACTGCGGCAATGACTTCTTTCAAATTATGAGGCGGAATATTCGTCGCCATGCCGACGGCGATTCCGGATGTTCCGTTCACCAAAAGATTGGGATATCTGGAGGGGAGCACTACGGGCTCTTTTTCTGTCTCGTCAAAGTTCGGCATAAAATCTACGGTATTTTTGCCGATATCGGCAAGCATTTCCATGGAAATCTTACTCAGCCTTGCTTCCGTATAACGCATGGCTGCAGCGCCGTCGCCGTCTACGGAACCAAAATTTCCATGACCGTCTACCAGCGGATAACGGGTAGACCATTCCTGTGCCATGTTGACAAGAGCCCCGTAAATAGAACTGTCTCCATGCGGATGATATTTACCCATGGTATCGCCGACAATACGGGCACATTTTCTGTGCGGCTTATCCGGTCCGTTGTTCAATTCTATCATGGAATATAAAACCCTTCTCTGTACAGGTTTTAATCCGTCTCTGACATCCGGAAGCGCCCGGGAAGCAATAACGCTCATCGCATAGTCGATATAGGACGTCTCCATCGTCTTCTTTAAGTCTACATCGTGAACCTGATCAAAAATCTTATCATCCATTTATTTTTTATTCCTCCTATACGTCCAGATTTTGAACGTATTTTGCATTTGTTTCAATAAATTCTCGTCTCGGCTCTACCTTATCACCCATCAGCGTCGTAAACGTCACATCAATTTCAGAAGCCGCCTCTTCGTCTAATGTCACCCTCCGCAAGATCCTTTTTTCCGGATCCATCGTCGTATCCCAAAGCTGCTCGGCATCCATTTCCCCTAGCCCTTTATAGCGCTGAATTTTATTATTATTGTCTCTGCCGATTTCAACTAAAATACGATTCAGCTCTTCGTCGCTGTAAGCATACCATATCTTTTTATTTTTTTCGATTTTGTAGAGCGGCGGCTGCGCCAGATACACGTATCCCTGTTTGATCAGCTCCGGCATAAACCGATAAATAAACGTTAATAAAAGCGTACTGATATGCGCGCCGTCTACATCGGCATCGGTCATAATAATTATCTTGTGATATCTTAACTTTGAAATATCAAAATCTTCATGAATGCCTGTACCGAATGCGGTAATCATGGCTTTGATTTCGGCATTTCCATAAATTTTATCCAATCGTGCTTTTTCTACATTTAAAATTTTACCGCGAAGCGGAAGAATTGCCTGTGTGGAGCGGCTTCTTGCCGTTTTGGCAGAACCTCCCGCAGAATCTCCCTCCACGATATAAATTTCACAGTTTTTCGGATCCTTATCGGAACAATCCGCCAGCTTTCCGGGAAGAGACATTCCCTCCAGAGCCGTTTTCCTTCTAGTCAGATCCCTTGCTTTTCTTGCTGCTTCTCTTGCACGCTGTGCCAGCAGGGATTTTTCGCAGATTGCCTTTGCAATGGCAGGATTCTGCTCCAAAAAATACGTCAGCTGTTCACTTACAATAGAATCCACGGCGCCTCTCGCTTCGCTGTTTCCCAGCTTCTGCTTCGTCTGTCCTTCAAACTGCGGTTCGGATACTTTGATACTGATAATTGCAGTCAATCCTTCCCGGATATCTTCCCCTGAAAGCCCCGAATCGCTTTCTTTTACAATTTTGTTTGCTTTTGCGTACTGGTTAAACGTCTTCGTCAGAGCATTACGAAAACCGGCAAGATGCGTGCCGCCTTCCGGCGTAATGATATTATTGACAAAACTATAGGTGGCATCATTAAACGAGTCATTATGCTGCATGGCAACTTCCACGTATACGCCGTCTTTCTGTCCTTCACAATAAACAATATCCTGATAAAGAGGTTCTTTGCTTTTATTTAAGTAAGTGACGAACTCTTTGATCCCTCCAGCATAATGAAATTCTTTTTCTACTGCAGGTTCCACTCTCTCATCTTTTAATATAATCCTTAAATTTTTTGTCAGAAAAGCAGTCTCCCGAAGCCTTTGCTTTAATATTTCATAATCAAAAATCGTCTCTTCAAAAATCGTATCATCCGGAAGAAATACAACTTTTGTACCGTTTTGTTCCAAAGGGCATTCTCCCACAACTTTTAACGGATATATGGTCTTTCCGCGTTCAAAACGCTGTTTATATATTTTCCCTTCACTGCAGATTTCCACTTCCAGCCAGTTCGAAAGAGCGTTTACAACAGATGCTCCGACGCCGTGCAGACCGCCGGATACCTTATAGCCTCCTCCTCCGAATTTACCCCCGGCATGAAGTATCGTAAAAACGACTTCCACTCCGGTAAGTCCTGATTTTTGATTGATTCCTACCGGAATCCCTCTTCCGTCATCCGTTACGGTTACTGATTCATCTTTATTTATGGTTACTTCAATATTTTTGCAAAATCCAGCCAACGCTTCATCTACAGAATTATCCACAATCTCATATACCAGATGATGAAGTCCCCTGGATGAAGTGCTCCCGATATACATACCGGGACGTTTTCTGACTGCTTCCAGTCCTTCTAAAATCTGTAATTGATCTGCTCCATATTCAGTACTCATATTTCCTCCTATCTTGCCGAATGGCATAAAGGTATGCTCGGAAGCATTTCCTCCTATCTTGCCGAATGGCATGGAGGTATACCAAATGGTAATTCCTCCTACCTCATGTGAACGGTTCCATCCTTCACTTCAAACACCCGATTGATATGAAATCGGTTGCGTATAAATTCATCTAATCCTGTACATGTGATAATGGTCTGTGTATCACATAAATTGTTCAGCAGAAAATTCTGCCTTTTGCTGTCCAATTCCGACAACACGTCATCCAAAAGCAAAATCGGCGTTTCTTTTGTAATCTGTTTTACCAGTTCAATCTCAGAAAGTTTGAGAGAAAGCGCTAATGTTCTCTGCTGTCCCTGAGAACCAAATTTACGGATGTCTATATCGTTTGATAAAAAAGAGATATCGTCTCTGTGCGGACCTGTCATGGTCTGCCCCAATTTTAATTCTTTTTCTCTGACACGTTCCAGTTCGCGTTCAAAATCTTCCTCTTTCACATTTGGTTCGTAAGTTAGCGTCACAGTTTCTGTTCCGCCGGAAATTTTTGCATGAATATCGGCCACGATTTCATCTAATCGACTTACAAATTCCCTGCGTCTTTGAATAATTTTTTTTCCATACTCTGCAAGCTGAATATTCCAGGCAAAGAGAGTCTCTTTTAACTCTGGTTTTGTATAGATATCTTTCAGCAGTTTATTTCTCTGCATCAGAATTTTATTATACTTTGTCAGGTTGTCAAAATAAATTCTGTCCAACTGGCAAAGTTCCATATCCATAAAACGCCTGCGTTCCGAAGGTCCGTTTTTTATGATATTTAAATCTTCCGGCGAAAAGAATACAAGTGTTAAGATACCGAATAATTCGCCTGCTTTCTTGATTGGAATGCGGTTAACAGCAATTCCCTTACTTTTATGTTTCTTCAGATGCATATCAATTTGAAACTGTTTTTCTTGTTTTTCCACAAAAAGACGAATATGCGATTCTTCGTTTCCGAATTGAACCATTTCACGATCTTTGCTTCCCTTATGGGATTTCGTTGTACCGCTTAAATAAATGGCTTCCAAAATATTTGTCTTTCCCTGTGCATTATTGCCATAGAGAATATTTGTTCCTTGATCAAATGCAATATTTAACGATTCGTAATTTCGAAAATGATTTAATTCCAGAGATTTTACAATCATTTGATTATCTGATATGTCTCCCCCTGAAAAGATATTGTATCTTTGGGATAGAGTTTTCTGCCTCTTCGTTCTTCTGTTTCACCGTTAACTTTCACTTCTTTGTTTAAAATTACCATTTTGGCGTCGGAGCCGGAACCTACCGCTCCCGCTTTTTTTAACGCCTGTCCAAGACGAATGAATTCTTCTCCGTCACGTATTGTAATATTCATGTTTATACCTCGCTTGCCGCATTAAAATTAACAGGAAGGAGAAGATAGATATAGGATTCATCTTCGTCTTTGATAAAACACGGCGCTTTTGGATTGACCATATATAACATAATCTCTTCATCGTCAATAACGCGAAGCGCGTCAATAAAGAACTTCGGATTAAATCCGATTAGAATATCTTTTCCTTCTTTTTCAATGTCAATTTCTTCATTCATGGATCCGATGAACGAATTAATTTTTAATTTCATGGATGTATCTGTAATGTTCATAATAATCGGCTTTTTGTCGCCTTCTTTGATCAGCAGTGTTGCACGGTCGATGCAGTCTAAGAGATCTTTTTTATTGATGTGTATCTTGGTTTCGTAATCAGAAGAGAGCATTTGTTCGATTTTAAAATATTCTCCTTCGATTAACCGGGAAACGACTGTTGTTCTGCCGAATTCAAAGACGATATGGTTGTCTGTAATAAAAATTGCAACTTCTTCTTCTGCAGATCCCGGAAGTATTTTGCTGATTTCATTTAATGCCTTTCCGGGAACGATAACTTTTTTGTAAGTATAATTATTTTTTAGAACAACATTGCGGATTGAGATGCGGTGTCCGTCAAGGGAAGCTATTTTAAATTGATTTTCATTAATCTCAAACAATTCTCCCGACATGATTTTGTTGCTGTCATTATCTGCTATTGAAAAAATTGTCTGTCGAATCACTTCTTTCAGAGTAAATTGAGACATCAGTATGGATTCGTTTCGTTCCACATCCGGAAGATAGGAAAAATCTTCACCTGATTTTCCGGCAATGTGAAATTTTGCTTTTTCACAGGTAATTTGGGTTTGGAAAGAGTCGTCGGTTTCAATTCTGACTTCACTGTCCGGAAGTTTTCGTATAATTTCAGAAAATACTTTTGCATCCAGAGCAAGGATTCCGGGTTCCAGAATGTCTCCTTCAATTACGGTTTCAATTCCAAGTTCCATGTCGTTTGCCGTTAATTTGATTTCGTCTAAAGATGCATCGATTAAAATACATTCCAGAATGGTCATAGTCGTTCGAACCGGAACTGCTTTTGAAACAATATTTACACCCTTTAAAAGGGCCGACTTTGAGCAGATTAATTTCATGTCGTGTATAACTCCTTTCGAGAAAAAGCATATGACTTAAATATAAAAATATTTCATAGTAATAATATTAAGGCATGTGGATAAGTTTAAAACCCTTGAAACCCTAGAAAATATACAGGTTTAAGCAATTAAAAATATGTATATAAGTGAAAATCGGGTAAGGATTGCCTATGGAATTTCTGTGGACAACTAGTTTGGGTTAATCTTCTTTCGAATTGTTTCGATTAAGATTCGTGTATTTTCATTCGTGTTGTATTCTTCGGTTATTTTTTTAATGCCGTGATCGATTGTGGAATGGTCGCGTCCTCCGAGTAAAGAACCGATGTAATCTAACGAAGAATCTGTCATTCCTTTACAGAGGTACATGGCGATTTGTCTGGGATGTGAAATATTGTTGCTTCGTCTTTTTGATATCATCTGATCCATAGAAATCTGACAGTGTTCGGATACAACTTCAATAATCAGCTGCGGTGTAATTTCTTTTGGCTTGTCCGGCGTAATGATATTTTGAAGTTCTTTTACTGCAATATCCAGTGTAATCTCAGTTTTTACCAGGTTGCCGTAAGCTAACAGTTTGTTTAAAGCGCCTTCCAGTTCACGGATATTTGATTTGATATTATTTGCAATGTAATTTAATACTTCATCGTTTAAGTCCATTTCATCGGACTCTACTTTTTTGCGGAGGATTGCCATACGCGTTTCATAGTCGGGCAGACCGATATCTGCCATAAGTCCCCATTCAAAACGTGATTGAATACGTTCTTCCAGCGTTTCCATTTCTTTTGGAGGTTTGTCTGAGGTTAGAATGATTTGTTTATCTGCGGAATGGAGCACGTTAAAAGTGTGGAAAAATTCTTCCTGCGTGCTTTCCTTTCCTATTATAAATTGTATATCGTCGATCATTAATACATCTACCGTCCGGTATTTTTCTCGAAGCTTTGTCATAGCGGTAGCATTTCCGTTTCGGATAGATTCAATTACTTCATTGGTAAATTCTTCCGAAGTTACATATAACACGCGTGATTCGGGGTTTTGTTCCAGAATAAAATTTCCGATCGAATGCATTAAATGTGTCTTTCCAAGTCCAGGACCTCCGTAAATATAAAGAGGATTGTAGGATTCTCCCGGTGATTCTGCAACTGCAAGAGCGGCAGACTGTGCAAAACGGTTATTACCGCCAACGACAAAAGTATCAAAAGTATAGTTCGGATTTAAATTGGAATGTTCGCCGGCATCGGAAGCGGAAGTTTGTTTTTTTGCAGTTTTGTTGCGCAGCTGTTTCGCCTGTTCCGGGAGTATGAAGATTAATTCATATTCCATGCCTGTCATTTCCGTAATTGCAACTTTTATCGGAAGCTCATATTTTCTTGCGATATATTTTACTCCAAGTTGTGCGGAAGGAACCAGAATATAAAGTTTACCGTCTTTGATTGTACAGATTTCCAGCGGTTTTAACCAGGTATCGAATGAAACCTGAGAAATATCGTGTTCTTCTTTCACAAATTGCAGTATTTGTTCCCATTTTTCATAAATTGCTTCCATGTAATTTCTCCGTATCATTTCTTTCTAAAATTGGCGCATAAAAAACCTATATTATTTATAATACCAAAATTTACGTCTTTAATCAATGAAAAAATTACGGGAAGATATCAGCATAAGATTTTACGATAAGGGGAAAGATTGAAGATAATATCCACACTTATCCACGAGTTATCCACAAATTGTGGAAGACTTTTAAAATTCCACAATTTCCTGCACATGTGGAAAACAATATTGTGGATAACTTTGAAAAAAATATAAAAACATCATAAAATCGCTTTTTTTCCTTGACTTAACGGGTTTTTTTGTTATAATTGAAATGGTGTTTTTTAGAGCAGAGGAGGTGGATAGATATGAAAATGACATACCAGCCAAAAAAGAGACATAGATCAAGAGTTCATGGTTTTCGGAAAAGAATGAGCACAGCAGGCGGAAGAAAAGTATTAGCTGCAAGAAGATTAAAAGGAAGAAAAAAATTGTCAGCTTAGGCCACAAATTTGTGGTCTTTTCTTCTATATATAAGAGGTTTAGCATAAAGTTATGAAGTTTTCAGAATCTCTGAAAAAAAATATTGATTTTCGAACGGTATATCGTCACGGTCTTTCCTATGCAGACAGGTATCTCGTGATGTATATCAAGGATAATAAAACGGAAAAAAACAGACTTGGCATTTCAGTCAGCAAAAAAGTCGGAAACAGTGTGGTAAGACATCGTCTTACCCGTTTGATCAGAGAAAGTTATAGGCTGAACGAAGAACAATTGAACAGAGGTTTGGATATTGTTGTGATTGCCAGGGTGAATGCGAAAGGAGCTTCCTATCATCAAATCGAACAAGCTCTGCTTCATCTGGCAGATCTTCATGCAATTACATTAGAAAAGAAGATGGAATCATTTTGAAAAAAATTTTAATTATTACAATTAAATTCTATAGAAGATATTTGTCGCCTTTGAAATCGACAAAGTGCCCTTATATTCCGACCTGTTCTTCCTATGGATTGGAAGCGGTGGAAAAATACGGTGCCATAAAGGGCGGTGCATTGGCATTGTGGCGGATATTGAGATGTAATCCTTTTTCAAAAGGCGGATACGATCCCGTTCCATAGTTTGTTATCAGGAGGTATGTTACATTGTCGGATATTATATTAACTGCATATGATGGTGCATTTCTTGGACCGATTGCGAAGATTCTTGGCTTTATTATGGACATTATCTATTCGTTTATGTCTAATGTGCTTGGAATCGGAAATATCAGTATTTCGATTATCATTTTTACAATTATCATTTATATGCTTCTTTTGCCGATCACATATAAACAGCAGAAATTTTCTAAGCTGACGCAGAAGATGCAGCCGGAGCTTCAAAAGGTCCAGAAAAAGTATCAGGGGAAAAAAGACCAGATTTCGATGCAGGCTATGCAGGATGAAACATCCGCCATTTATGAAAAATATGGAATTTCTCCCGCCGGAAGCTGTGTATCCATGTTAATTAATATGCCGATTATTCTTGCGCTTTACCGCGTATTTCAGAACATTCCGGCATATCTGGGAGATGTTAGAAGTCAGTTTTCTGCTCTCGTAGACGGAATTATGTCAACAGCAGGATATCAGGATATTATGGCAAAACTTGCCGAAGAAATCAAGCTGACAACGGTACGCGTAGATTTTACGGCAAAAGATCCCTCCGTTCTTTCCGATTATATTGTAGATACGCTTTATGGGATGAATTCTTCCGGATGGGAGATGCTGAAAGATAAGTTTTCCGGGCTTACGGATCTGATTACTTCTACACAGGGAAGTTTGAATGAGATTAATAAATTTTTCGGTTTGACGATTTCGGACAGCCCTACGCGTATTATTAAAGACGGAATGGAAAACGGAATGTACCTTATGGTAGCAATTGCGCTTTTGATTCCGATTACTTCTTATTTAACGCAGGCTCTGAATTTAAAGCTGATGCCTCAGGCAGCCGGCGGAGAAGACGCTATGGGAAATCAAATGAAGATGATGAATAAGATTATGCCTTTGTTTTCTCTGTTTTTTGTATTTTCCATGCCGGTCGGACTCGGTGTTTACTGGATCATCAGTTCTGTTGTCCGCAGCGTTCAGCAGGTTGCATTAAATAAACACTTTGAAAAGATTAATTTAGATGATATTATAAAAGAGAATCAGGAAAAAGCCAAAAAGAAGCGTGAGAAAAAGGGAATTGCCGAAAATCAGATCAATCAGGCTGCAAGAGTCAATGCAAGAAGGATTCAGGAATCAAAAATGTCTGAGAAGGAAAAAGAACAGATCCTGGAGAAGGCAGCGGCTGCCAGAAGTAATGCAAAAACCGGCAGTATGTCTGAAAAAGCGAATCTTGTAAAAAAATTCAATGAGAAAAATTCAAAGTAAGGGGGCAGATCGTATGGATTTTATTGAAATATCAGCGAAAACTTATGATGAAGCTGTAACAGACGCACTGGTACAATTAGGTGTGACAAGCGACCAGGTGGAAATTGAAGTAATTGATAAAGGAAGCGCGGGATTTTTAGGAATCGGATCCAGGCCTGTAAAGATTAAAGTATCCAAGAAACTTACAGTAGAAGGATATTTAAGGAAATTTTTATCGGATATATTTGCAGCAATGAAGATAGAGGCTGAAATTATTACAAAGTTAAATGAGGAAAATCATTCGATTGAAGTTGAGTTAAAAGGCGATGAGATGGGAGTTTTAATCGGAAAGAGAGGACAAACCTTAGATTCCCTTCAGCTTCTTGCAAATAATGCAGTTCATAAGAATTTTGAGACTTATTATAAAGTTAAGCTGGACACGGAAAATTATCGCATCAGAAGAAGAGAGACTTTAGAGAATCTTGCAAAAAATATTGCTTATAAAGTAAAAAGAACAAAACGTTCTGTTGCCTTAGAGCCGATGAATCCATTTGAAAGAAGAGTGATCCATTCGGCGCTTCAAAGCGATCGATATGTGGTTACTCACAGTGAGGGAGAAGATCCGTTTCGTCATGTGGTTGTTTCTCTGAAAAGATAATAAACGAATTTTAAGGCTGCTGCAGTATATGATACTTTCGTATGTTTCGTAAGTTTGTGTCTGCAGCAGCTTTGTTTTTTGGAAATTTTTATTTATTATTTATAAATTTATAAAAGAAAAGGGGATTTATTCTATGGGAGGAGATACCATTGCTGCAATAGCTACGGCAATGACAAATGCGGGCATTGGAATTATAAGAATCAGCGGAACAGAGGCTGTGCATATTGCGGATCAGATGATTCGTTTGAAAGGGAAGAAGAAAAAGATTTCGGAGTGCGGTACACATACGATTCATTATGGATTTGTAATGGATGGAGAACGTATCGTAGACGAAGTGATGGCGGTAATCATGAAAGCTCCGCGAAGTTATACAAAGGAAGACACGATAGAAATTGACTGTCATGGCGGAACACTTGTTATGAGAACAATTTTGGATTTGGCAATTCGATGCGGGGCAAGAGCGGCAGAACCGGGCGAGTTTACAAAACGGGCTTTTTTAAATGGAAGAATTGACCTTGCGCAGGCGGAGTCCGTGATCGATCTGATCAATGCAAAAAATGAGTTTGCCTTAAAAGCTTCTGTGGATCAGTTAAACGGAATCGTTTCAGAAACGGTAGAGAAGATGCGGAAAAAAATTCTTTATGAAATCGCATATATTGAGTCTGCAATTGACGATCCGGAACACTATGATTTGGAGGATTACGGAGAACGTCTTTTATCTGTGTCAGAAGATTTGCTGTCGGAAATTTCAGGTCTTTTGAATAATGCCGAAAACGGTTCTTTGCTGAAAGAGGGAATCCATACTGTAATTGTAGGTAAGCCAAACGCAGGAAAGTCTTCTTTGCTCAATGTTCTTGCAGGTAAGGAGAGAGCCATTGTAACCGAAGTTGCCGGAACAACCAGAGATGCAATTGAAGAACAGGTTTTGTTAAACGGAATCTGTCTGAATGTGATCGATACTGCGGGAATACGCAGTACAGAAGATCTTGTAGAAAAAATAGGAGTAGATAAGGCAAAAGAATATATAGAAAAAGCGGAACTTGTGTTATATCTTGTGGATGCGTCCATTCCGATGGATACGGATGATTATGAGATTATAGAACATATCCGGGATAAAAATGTGATTATTCTTCTGAATAAGTCGGACCTGGATGCAGTCGTTACAAAAGAAGAAATCATAAGCCGGCTGGATAAAAAAATTCTTTTTATTTCCGTAAAAAACAGAGAGGGAATGGATAAATTGTATACCGCAATTGAAGAGATGTTTTTTCAGGGAAAGATTCAGATGAATGACCAGGTATTTCTTCACCATGCCCGCCATAAACAAGCGCTTGCAGAAGTGCAGAAAAGTCTTATTCTCGTAAAGAACAGTATAGAAGAGGGGCTGCCGGAAGATTTTTATTCGATTGATTTGATGCATGCATATGAAGAACTTGGAAAGATTATCGGAGAATCGGTAGAAGATGATTTGGTAAACGAGATTTTCAGTAAATTTTGTATGGGTAAATAAAAACACTTATAGACAAGTAAAGCGGAATTAAGATACATTTTGTGGAAAGAAGGAAGAAATATGCCTTATGTTGTGGAACATTATGATATTTGTGTTGTCGGAGCCGGACATGCCGGATGTGAAGCAGCTTTAGCTGCAGCAAGGCTGGGACATAAAACGATTTTGTTTACAATCAGTATAGACAGTGTTGCTTTGATGCCGTGTAATCCAAATATCGGCGGAACGTCAAAAGGACATCTTGTACGTGAGATCGATGCTTTGGGCGGAGAAATGGGAAAAAATATTGATCAGACATTTATTCAGTCAAAAATGCTAAATAAATCAAAGGGTCCTGCCGTGTATTCTTTAAGAGCACAGGCAGATAAAGCGGCTTACAGTATGCAGATGCGAAAAACGCTGCAGTCGCAAAAAAATCTTACACTGCGTCAGTCGGAGGTATCTGAAATTTTAACGGAAAAAGAAAACGGTCAGGATCGCATCATAGGATTGAAGACAAGTTCCGGGGGAGTTTATTATTGTAAATCTGTGATTTTATGCACAGGTACTTATCTGAATGCAAGGTGCCTGACTGGTGAGATGGTGACGCATACCGGACCAAATGGTCTTTTGGCAGCAAATCACTTGTCGGATTCGTTATTGGATCATGGAGTAGAATTATTCCGCTTTAAAACTGGAACACCGGCAAGAATTGATGGAAATACGATTGATTATTCGAAAATGAAGGAACAGTTTGGAGATGAAACCATTGTGCCTTTTTCGTTTACTACCGATCCGAAGGATGTTCAGATCGATCAGGTTTCCTGCTGGCTGACCTATACAAATGAAACGACGCATGAAATTATTCGGAATAATCTAAATCGTTCTCCTTTGTTTGCGGGAGTAATTGAAGGGACGGGTCCAAGATATTGCCCGTCAATCGAAGATAAGGTTGTTAAGTTTGCGGATAAGGAAAAACATCAGGTGTTTATTGAACCAGAGGGACTTCATACAAATGAAATGTATGTTGCGGGAATGTCAAGTTCTCTTCCGGAAGACGTACAATATCAGATGTATCGAAGCGTTCCCGGACTGGAACATGCCGAGATTGTAAGAAATGCGTACGCAATTGAATATGACTGCATCAATCCGAACCAATTATATCCGACATTGGAAATGAAGCATGTGAAAGGTCTTTTTTGCGGAGGACAGTTTAACGGAAGTTCTGGGTATGAAGAAGCAGCCTGTCAGGGATTAATTGCAGGAATCAATGCAGCTATGTATATTCAGGGGAAAGAACCTTTGGTTTTAGATCGCTCGGAAGCTTATATCGGTGTTTTGATCGATGATCTTGTAACAAAAGAAAATCACGAACCTTACCGCATGATGACTTCAAGAGCGGAATATAGACTCATTTTACGTCAGGATAATGCAGATCTGCGTTTGACAAAAAAAGGATATGCGGTCGGTTTGATTCCAAAAGAGCGGTACGAGTGGGTTTTGAAAAAAGAAGAAATGATTCAACAGGAAATGGAACGTATTTCAAAAGTGATGATAGGCGCCAGTAAAAAGGTTCAGTCATTATTGGAATCTTTCGGAAGTATTCCTCTTAATACAGGAACTTCATTGGTAGAATTGATTCGTCGTCCGGAATTAAATTATGATTTGTTAGCTCCAATTGATGTCAATCGTCCAAAACTTCCGGATGAGGTGACGGAACAGGTAAATATTAATGTAAAATATGAAGGTTATATCAGCAGGCAGATGAAACAGGTTGGGCAGTTTAAAAAACTGGAGAAGAAGAAACTGCCTTTGGATTTGGATTATGAAGACATCCACGGTCTTCGGATCGAAGCGGTTCAGAAGTTAAATTTGGTGAAACCGGTTTCCATCGGACAGGCTTCCAGAATTTCCGGTGTGTCACCGGCAGATATTTCTGTTATTCTCGTATATCTGGAACAAAGAAAATATGAAAAAGAAAGGAAGAGCAATGGCAGATAATTTTGCATATATGACGGAACAGTTTGAATCTTTTGGATTTGCATTTTCTGAATTACAGAAGCGGCAATTTTATACATTTTATACGATGTTGATAGAAAAGAACAGGGTGATGAATCTGACTGCAATTACGGAGTTTCAGGAAGTTGTGAAAAAGCATTTTCTGGATTCTCTGTTTTTGAACCGGGTTGTGAATTTAGAGAAAAATCTTACGATTTTAGATCTGGGTACAGGAGCAGGGTTTCCTGGGATACCGCTGAAAATCGCATATCCTCATCTTTCAATCACTTTGATGGATTCTTTGAATAAAAAAGTAAATTTTTTACAGGAGGTTATACGGGAATTGGAATTGAGCGGTGTGGACGCCATTCATGCCAGAGCGGAGGAATTGGCACATAGAAAAGACTATAGAGAACAATATGACCTATGTATCTCGCGAGCCGTGGCAAATTTATCCACATTAGAAGAATATTGCCTTCCGTTTATCCACATAGGCGGCACGTTTGTCTCTTATAAATCCGGAGAGATAAAGGAAGAAATTCAGGAATCTAAAAAGGCCTGTTATTTATTGGGAGGAAAATTAAATCAGATTTATCCGTTTGATCTGGCAGAACATAGACGTTCTTTTGTCATTATTGACAAAGTAAGAAATACGCCCAAGAAATATCCCAGAAAAGCCGGTACTCCTTCAAAGATGCCTCTGGTATAATAGAGCATCGAACCAGAAGAAAAAAGTTATAAGAAATCGCCGTAAAGACAGAACAGAAAATTTTGTCTTTGCGGCGATTATTATTTTATGATATATTGCGATAGCCTATAGGATTTAGTCTTCGTAGAACATACGGATGATTTCAAATAATTTATCCGGAACTTCTAACTGGGGCAGTTTTTTACAATTGGATACATATGCGGTTTCTATAATTTCATCGTATTTTACATAAGAGTCTAAGATACGAATGGAAGAATCGGATTCTCGGCTTCCGATGATAAAAATTGGATGTTCTATTTTTTTCAAAGCAGGTATGATATTAATATTTGTATAGTTTCCGATCATGCTTCCGTAAAGGAATCTTCCTCCGGAATGATCCAGATGTGCCGCTTCATAATAGGAATCTTCTAAATTTCCGGATATCAAAGATTTGCGGAAATAAAATTCTTTTTCAAAAGTTTTACGTATTTTATCTTCTGTCATCTGAAGATTATAAAGAAATGTCCCAATGATAGGTAATTCTAATATGTTTTTCAACCAATTGGTCTGACGAGCAGGATTTTTCTGTAGTGACTCCAGAGAAGGAGGACTGATGAAAAATAGCTTTCCGAAAATTGTATCATCCATGTGTGCTGCCATTAAACTAAACGAACAGGAGCTTCCTGTTGCAATAAGGTCTGATTTCTGCTGAATATTTTTTTTTACAAAATCGGTGATCAATTGTACATACATATAGTTTGTGTAAGTAAGATTTGGTTTATCCGACCGGCCGCATCCTAACAAATCAATGGCATATACCGTATGGTACTTTGCAAGTTTTTTTAAGATCTGATTCCATTCTATAGAGGAGCTTGCCGGATGAAGGTCGTGGATGAGAAGAATGGGAGAACCGGTTCCCTGTTTTGTGTAAAAAATTTTTCCATACCGCCATTCAAAATAATACCCATCTTGTACTGTCAATCTTTTTTTGATGCATGAAGTCGTTTCTATTAATTTATTGAAGCCATACATGCAGCCTGCAGCCAGACCTGACAGCAAAAAGAAATGTCTGATGTTTTTCTTTATATTTTTCATAATGAACCTCCTTTATTTAAGTTACTTCTATATATTATTATATCTGAAAATTGTTGTAGATACAATTAGAAATATATTCTTTCTTTTTTTAGAAAAGTGGAGTAGAATAATTTCAGAGACAAGTTGTAGTGATGAAGAATATATGTTCTAAGAGGGTATTATGGTAAATGAGTTTTTAAAAAGCATTCGTTCCGGTTGTATGGAACAAAAAATGGAATTGGAAACAGAATATAATCGAATCCTGATCAAGCAAAAAGAAAATGAAAAACAAATGCTTAGATTAAAAGAAGAGGAAATGCAAAATTTTGATGCTTTTTCTCCGAGAAAGCAAAAATCAAATTTGAAGGATACGATCAGTAATCTGGAAAAAGAAAATCAAATGTTTCATCAAAAGATCGAAGAGATGAAAGAGCAGAAGAAGAAATTAGATGCTGAAATTTTGAAAATTTCTTCTGTTTTGAAGTATTTCAAAGAAAATTATATGGAAAAAAAGGATCTTACATTATCTTCGAAAGGAAAGAAAAAGTATCAGAAGTTACAGGAAAGATACCAGGGAGAACTTGGAGAATTGATACATAAAATAGAGTTTTGTTTCACGTTGATTGATTTAGATCCGGTTCGTTGTAAAATAGAATTATCAGCATTATTGAATCATTTATACTCAAAAAAAGAAAAACGAGAGGAAACGGAAAGGGCAGAATTGGTGAAGGATAAGGAGGAATAAATTTGAAGAAAATTAAGATTCTTTTGATCGACGACGCTCACTTGATTCGAGAAGCACTTAAGTATTTGTTGGAATCGGAAGATAATTTTCAGGTAGTTGCAGATACTTCGGACCTTTTGGAATGTGAAAATATTTTAAAAGAGAGACGTCCTGATATTATACTGTATCATTTCAATATGAATAAAGAACTAGAACTGGAATTTTTATTGAAAATAATTGACCAATATCCGTTGATAAAGATATTGATTTTATATGATAGCTTTCATACATGGTTTCTGCAACATTCGGTTTTACACCAGAGGTTTTCAGTTTATATATCAACAGAAGAAAAGTTCTGTGAGATAAAAGAGTTGATTTATCGTATGTGGAAGGGACAGTCAGATATTATTGTGGAAGGTAAATTTTTTGATCAATCTAAAATAAAAGTAAGAGAGGAAGATCAAATAAAAATTCAATCTTTAACAAAACGAGAGATGGATATTTTAAGAAATGTTGCCTTAGGAATGTATAATAAAGAAATTGCTCTGAAATTTGAAATCAGTGAACGTACCGTTAAGAATCATCTGTCAAATATATTTAAAAAAATCAGTGTTTCAGATCGAACTCAAGCAGCTGTATTTGCAATTAAAAATCATTTGGTAAATATCTATGAATAAAATGTTTCACGTGAAACATTTTTTAGAGATAATTATCGAATAGAAAATTAAACAAAGAAAACATATAGAAATTAGCCTTATTCATCTTATTTACTATAGAAATAAAAAAGAATAAATGATATAATTCAACCAAGAAAAAAGAAAGGATTATACAAAAAAATGGGAAGAGTGATAGCCATCGCAAATCAAAAAGGCGGTGTGGGCAAGACGACGACGGCAATTAATTTATCGGCATGTCTGGCAGAAAAAAACAAGAAAATATTGACCATTGATATCGATCCTCAGGGAAATACGACCAGTGGACTCGGTGTAGATAAAGATGATCTGGAAAATACAGTATATGAATTGATGCTGGATGAGTGCACCATAAAAGAATCTATCGTAAAGACTGAAATAGATAACTTAGACTTAATGCCTACAAATGTCAATTTGGCAGGTGCTGAAATTGAATTACTGGGAATCAATGATAAAGAATATATTTTAAAAAATGCGGTAGATTATATCAAAGATGATTACGATTTTATTATCATTGACTGTCCTCCTTCTTTAAATATGCTTACGGTAAATGCCATGACAACGGCGGATACGGTATTGGTTCCGATCCAATGTGAATATTATGCGTTGGAAGGTCTGAGCCAGTTGATACATACGATCAATCTTGTGCAGGAAAGATTGAATGCAGATCTTCAGATAGAAGGAATTGTTTTTACTATGTATGACGCCAGGACAAATTTATCCCTCCAAGTTGTTGAAAATGTAAAAAACAATTTAAATACAACGATTTACAAAACGATCATTCCAAGAAGCGTCAGACTTGCAGAGGCTCCCAGCCATGGTCTGCCGATTAATAAGTATGATCCGAAATCGACCGGAGCGGAGAGTTATCGTATGTTGGCAAAAGAAGTAATAGGAAGAAAGGACTTATAAAATGGCAGGAGTAAAAAAAGGCGGATTGGGAAAAGGACTGGGAAAAGGAATTGGAATCGATTCACTGATTCCTCCGGAAAAGGCTAAAAGTAAAGACGCCGTAATGATAGATATTCAAAAAGTAGAACCAAACAGAGAACAGCCAAGAAAGAATTTTGATGAAGATTCCCTGTTGGAATTATCCGACTCAATTAAACAATTTGGAATTTTACAGCCTCTTTTAGTACAGGATAAAAACGACTACTATGAGATTATTGCCGGAGAACGTCGATGGAGGGCAGCAAAATTAGCTGATTTAAAAGAAGTTCCGGTTATCGTTAAAAAGCTTACGGATCAGGAGATTGTTGAAATATCTCTGATTGAAAACATTCAAAGAGAAGATTTAAATCCAATTGAAGAAGCAATTGCATATAAACGTCTGTTGGATGAGTTTCATTTAAAACAGGATGAGGTAGCAGAGAGAGTTTCCAAGAGCAGAACTGCAGTGACAAATTCTATGCGTCTTCTAAAGCTTTCGGATCAGGTTCAGCAGATGGTGATCGATGATCTTCTGACGACGGGACACGCAAGGGCTCTGCTTGGCATTGAAGATAAGGACAAGCAATATGCACTTGCACAGAAAATTTTTGATGAAAAATTAAGTGTAAGAGAGACTGAAAAGCTTGTAAAGAAAATGCAGAACGAGAAAAAAGAAACGCCTGCAAAAGAAACTCCAATAGATCCAAAGATGGATATTATTTATCAGGATCTGGAAGAAAAGATGAAAGACATCATGGGAACCAAAGTGAGTATTCGCAGAAAAGATGCAAAAAAGGGAACAATTGAAATAGAGTATTACTCACCGGAAGAACTGGACCGGATCATGGATTTATTCCAGTCAGTGAAAACAATTTAATAGAAAAGGAAGAAGATTATGATAGAGTATTATTTAGGATTTGATTCAGACTATATACTGCTTGGACTGGCAGGATTGGCATTGATTTTGTTGATTATACTATTAATAAATTCCATTCAAATGCATAAGCTGAAAAAGAAATATAAAATGTTTATGGATGGAAAAAATGCAAAAACTTTAGAAGAATCTTTTTCTTCTATTGTTGGTATGGCGGTTGTAAAAAAACAAATTGCAGAACTTAATGAATATCTTCAAATTAGACAAAGACTTGAAAGGTCTGGTATTAAATTACCTCCTTTTAATCTCCATATGATGTTTTTAGGAAATCCTGGAGTTGGTAAAACAACTATTGCACGTATTATTGCTAAAGTATTATTTGACTTAGGCTATATAAGAGAAGAAAAATTAGTAGAAGTTACTTCAAAAGACCTTGTTAGTACTCATGGAAATACTACTGGTGCTAAGACAAACAAAGTAATTATGAATGCTATGGGGGGAGTTTTATTCGTCGATGAAGCTTATTCACTTGCTATTTCTTGTGGTGCTTCTGGTCTTGAAGCTATTGCTAACCTTATTAAGGCAATGGAAGATTATAAAGGGGATTTGGTAGTTATGTTTGCTGGATATTCTCTTGAAATGCAAGAGTTTGTAAGATCTAACTCTGGTATTGCTTCTCGTATTAGTTATGTATTTGAATTTTCTGATTATACTACTGATGAATTATTTCAGATTTTTGAAATAAAACTTAGAAATACTGGTATGATTTTTGGAGAAAGTGCTAAAGAACCTGTAAGAAAACTTTGTAAGTTTGCCGCAGGAAGACGTAACTTTGGTAATGGACGTTTTGTTGATAAGCTTTTACAAAGAGCACTAACAAAACACGCAACACTAGAGCTTCCTCCTGACCAAATTCTAACTCTTGTAAAAGATAGTATTCCAGAAGTAGAAGAAATCATGGCTTCATTTGGACGTTTTGGAGCATAAAAATGAGAGGCGTTTGCCTCTTATTTTTTTTGTTTAAAAACTAGAAATTTTGAAAATAAGTAATTAATTATTATAACAATAATGTTTATAATTATTTTTGAATAAAATTCATTTACTAAAATAACATTTATTAAAATTAAAATACCAATATTATCAACTATCAAAGAAAATAATCTAGAGCTAAAAAATAAAACTATTTCAGATTTACTTTCATTTTTTGACTCAAAAACATATCTTTTATTGGTCATATATGCAAATAAGACTGATATAAACCATGCTATTGTATTGCTAATAATAATACTTATATTTAATTGTCTTAACATCTGAAACATTACAATATTAATAATTGTCGTTGAAATTCCAAATATTAAATACAATATAACTTCTTTACTTAATTTCTTCAAAAAAATTCCTCCTAACAAAAATAAGTAGCCTTTTGGCTACTTTTTTAGTAGAGGGAGTAGGACTCGAACCTGCAATCTTTAGGTAATCAGCCTAACATGTTTCCATTACACCATCCCTCGTTAAAATTGCGGGAGAAGGATTTGAACCTCCGACCTCCAGCCTATGAAACTGGCGAGCTTCCACTGCTCCATCCCACGAGTTGCGGGGACAGGACTTGAACCTGTAACCTTTGGGTTATGAGCCCAACGAGCTTCCAATTGCTCCACCCCGCTAATACTAGTATATCAAATTTTACTTATACTGTCAATCATTTTTTAAATGAATAATAAGGCAATTAAGGCAATCGCAAAGTTATTGCATTAAAAATTAAAACAATAAATAATAAAAACCCAGATAAATAATCTGGGTTGAATCTTTAATTTATCATTTTATTTATTATCAATAGTTGTTCATTTTGATTCTTTTTTGTTAATTCAGGAACATCTTTTTTATACTCTTCTATTAAATCAGAAAAAGTTTTTTCTCCATAATGGTTATCAATAGAACCCAAATATTTTGGAAGACCTTCACTATCAAAATATATACCGTCTGTTATGTTACATGTTTCTCCTAGGCTTAAGAAATCCTTATCATCATTTGTTTTAAAAACAACAGTATCTACACCTAAATTTTCCTTTAGTGTTTTATCGATTGCATTAAGTGCATTAACTGCGAATCCTTGACAATAAAATCCTGTATTTTTTTCAGCATCTGTTCTTGGTGCATTATATTTTCCATATTGATCTAGATAATCATTTTTCAACCAATTTACAAAATTATATCTATTATCAATATCTACTATTGCTGTATTATCGATTAAGTATCCTTTAAAATTCATAGTCTTTCCTGTAGAATGTGCAGATATTGTATCTAATAAATATTGTATTTCTATATTTTCTGGTAAGGCATATGATGTATGAGGTTCTATTTGTAATATTTTTTCTTTACAATCATAAATAATTATTTCTTCTGAGCCTTCTGGCTTATTTTTATCTGTATATAGTTTTCCTGAAAGATTTAAATCTTCATTACTTTCGCATTCGTTTATATCTACATATGAGTTTTCATTTTGCCATTCATTTGCTTTATTTTCTTCCTTTTTTCCGCATCCTGATACTGCAAATGTAATAACTCCTATAAAAAATAATAATGAAATTTTTTTTATTTTCAAAAAATACCTCTCCTTTCAATTATATGTTATAGTATTTTTTCTTGTATTTATTCTTATTATACTTTAATAATACTTTTTTAACAAGATTTTTATTTTAAAATTTATATGATGAGATTACACAACAGCTTTGCTGTACAACATACACTAGCCTTATTGTACATTGTTTTTATTTTTGCTTATAAAATTATACACATATTATGCTGTATATTATACTTATTTTAAACACTCTTATATATGTATAAAATAGCAAAATTTCGGGAGAATTAAATAAGAAAATGCTTGACTGTTTATACATGATAAGAAAATAAAACTTAAAATAACAAAATTTCAAGTTTTAAACGCAAGTTTCGCTTTACAGTAATACAAATACATGGTATTATATATAAGGATAAAATTAGAGAGGAAGGAGAAATGAAAATGAAAGATTATGATGTATTAATTATTGGTGGTGGTGCAGGAGGTCTTTTTGCCGCATATGAATTTGTAAAATTAAACAGTAATCTTAAAATAGGATTAATTGAAAAAGGAAAAGAATTAAATAAAAGAAAATGTCCTATTGATGGAGAAAAAATAAAATCATGTATTCATTGTGAAAGCTGTTCTATCATGTCGGGAATTGGTGGTGCAGGAGCTTTTTCTGATGGAAAATATAATATTACTAATAATTTTGGAGGAGATCTTGCAAATTATGTAGGTGCTTCAAAAGCTATTTCCCTTATGAATTATGTTGATGATATTAACATGTCTATGGGTGGAAAGGGATGTAAAAGATATACTACTGCAAATTCAACCATTAAAAAAGAAGCTTTGAAGTATGACCTTCATCTTTTAGACGCAGAAGTTAGACATTTAGGTACTGATAAAAATTATATTATTTTATCTAATATTGTAAATTTTATTAAAGATAAAATAGATATTATAACTAATACTTGTGTAGATGATATTGTTAAGAATGATAAGAACTGGAGAGTATATACTAATAATTATAAAGATTGTTTTGTTTCAAAATATGTTATTGTTGCTACAGGAAGAAGTGGTTCTAAGTGGACTTCTAAATTATGCGAAAATTTAGATATTCCTTCACATAATAATCGTGTGGATATTGGTATTAGATTTGAATGTCATGCAAATATTTGGGAAGATATTACTAATAAAGTTTATGAAAGTAAGATTGTTTATAGAAGTCCAAAAACAGGATGTAGTTGTAGGACTTTTTGTATGAATCCAAGGGGACATGTAGTTACTGAAAATACAAATGGAATTATGACAGTAAATGGACATAGTTATGAAGACTCGGATAAATTTACCGAAAATACAAATTTTGCATTACTTGTTACTCATAAATTTACAGAACCTTTTAAAGATAGTAATGCTTATGGTGAATCTATTGCAAGGCTTACTAATATGCTTGCAGGTGGAGTTATGGTACAAAGATTTGGAGATTTGATTTCAAATAAAAGATCTAACCATAAAAGAATTGAAGAGTCTTTTGTAAGACCTACTTTAAAAGCTGAACCTGGTAATCTTGCTCTTGCAATTCCTAAACTTACATTAGATACAATTATAGAAATGATTTATGCTTTAGATAAATTAGTTCCTGGAACTGCAAATTATGATAATCTCTTATATGGAACAGAGGTAAAGTTTTATAATTCATGTATTGATGTTAATAATGAATTTGAAACAAAACATGAAGGTCTATACATTATTGGGGATTCTTCTGGTACAACCCATTCTCTTAGTCAAGCCTCATCAGAAGGAGTTTATGTAGCAAGGATTATTAATGACAAAAATTAATGTAAATTAGTAATTTAGTCTGAAACATGTTAATCTAATTTGGAACAAACATTAAAAAACATCCACAATTTAAATTGTGGATGTTTTTTATTCCATATCTATCGTTATATTATTTGTACCTGTGGGAATATAAACTATATA